>Ga0214545_1001497_pt1 | contig 43728 bp, 19 predicted proteins | sample CNSS4metaG_FD_160064 | JGI IMG/M metagenome (GOLD analysis project Ga0214545, IMG submission 160064) | Root nodule microbial communities from cowpea collected in UCLA plant growth center, Los Angeles, California, USA - CNSS4 | ecosystem: Host-associated > Plants > Roots > Nodule | place: USA... | reverse complement strand
TCCCTCCGTCGACTCCATCGCAGGTTTGATTTGGTTTATGTTTTTTTTTTCGTTTTGCTCAACTCTTTCAACATAATGCATAACAGAAATATATTGCACTTTGGAAATCAACACTCATTTGCATCCCAGAATAATGTTAAGACTACCTTTGGATGAAAAACTGAATAGTATGTTTATGAATTTGAATATATTATTATGAATTTGGATGAACAAATGAAAATTATTACTTGAAGATACTTTTGAATTGTCCTAATTTTAACTAAATGTAAACTGTATTATCAGCTTTCTCATTATTAGTTTATCACCAAGATACAAATGCAAAAGAAAAAAAAAAACTTAAATGTGAATTGGAGTAATTATATAATTTTCTTAGTTCATATTCCTTAAACATCAGTTTGTGACTTGTGAAGAATCGCACACTGACCCTTCTATTATCACTTTGTTCTTGTTTGCTGTTAACAATGTTGTTGGCCATGTTCCAAATGTTATGCTGAGTTGTCAAATCAATTAGGGCCATGTTTCTCTTGTTACTTCTGATTATTAAATCAAAACAAGACCTTTATTCAAGTAAATTGCATATTTTACCTTGGCCTGAATCTGATTTCATGTGGTCTAAGAATCAGACCTTGGTTGCTCACTCTTGCAATCACTTGGCGAATGTCCGCAAATGGGTAAAGACCGAACCAGAAATGAACTTTTTATCAAGAACCTGAACTTGAATTCTTTTTATTGAGGGCCATGTGCACAATTCACAATTTATGAGCATTAAAATGTTATTTAAGCCTTAAAATAATCTATACATAAAGGTTTTGTTTTTTGTCTTTTTTAATCTCAACCTTTTTCTTGCCATCGCTAATTTTGTGGTTTGAGTCTCTGAATCAAATTTGAAGTTGTCAATCTCCTTTGCAAAGATACTAATACAATCAATCAGACCAGGGATAGAAGTTTTAGACCGAGTTCAAGGAAAGGAAGCATTCTATGATGTTAGTTAATAACCCATGGCCACAAGCACTCTTGGCATTTTGGTGATTCACATAAGTTTTGGTTCACTCTGCTTTGCAAATGCTAATTTTATTAAGAAAGACAATCACCTAATTTAAAACATTATGCGGAGAATTTTATGAATTTAATTACCAAACTTTGAAATAAAAATTATTTAATTCTTTCCAGAATACTAAAGTGAATCATGGAAGAAAAATAATTTTGATGCTTGATGTTAGCATATGTGTTATTACTCTAGATGGTTTATTACAATGCAAAAGAAGAAGGAAAATTATTGTTTATGGAAAAACTAATTTTAATTGTCACTTATTTGCCTACTTTTCTCTTATGTTTAGGCTGATGAAGAAGCAAGGTTAAGGGAAGAATTTGAGAATCTAAAGAAGAGTCACATGCTTTGAATTCAAATGTTATTACTCCTGGAACTAAATTTGTGGATGTCTTGTCAATTGCATTTCAGTAAGTGTTGTTAATGCGAGCAATTCACTCCCCTTAACATATATGAATCGGTTTGTTACGAGGTTCATTAAGTCTGCTATTTTTTTTGGTAACGAGTACTCTAATGAAGTAGCAGGACAAATTCCTATGACCTCTTAGTGAGAAAACCGGAAAGCAACATCAAGATCATATCATGGAGTTTGAGGCAAAGCAAGTCTGCTCTAGAAAAGAAAAGCATGTAAGGGCAACACTTAACATGCAATAATGCTTAGAGACTAAGTATGAAGTCAATCTGCCCTGCTAGGTATGAGTTTTCATTATGCACATTAATGAGGTTTTTTCTTCATCATATTAAGTTGTAATTTTGTTTGGACTAGTTTTTTCTAGACTTAAAGAAAAAAAATAATTGAGGCTTAATGTATACATATATTTATGATGCAGGAGCAACTAAGGATAAGAAGATGTGGAGATTAAAAATAGGAGACGGAGGGAAGAGTCCAAACGTATTCAACACAAACAAATGCAGACTCTAAAATTCACTTTATTTAATCTATTTATCCATTACATTTAAGCCATACATTTAAGCAGAATATATTCATTAATTAATATAATGATTGAATTCTTTTAAGCCATGTTGGACCACCGCATCCTCCATGTTTGGAAACTTTATTATGGTACATGAAATTGAAAATGAGTCTTACAATTACGAATCAATATAAAACTAAAGCCTATTATTTTTATGGATTAAAGAATATTAATTTTTATTTGGAAAACATGACAAGTATTCTCTATGTATACATTACACTTGAATTTTAATTTAGCGTTTTGGTTAAGACTTTCAATCGTAATTATGAATAAAGATGTACTTTAATTCTTGCACACTTGAAATTTATTTTACCTCAGCAGTAATGGGGTTTTCAAAATCCCCAAGTTCTAGTGGGGGTTCAAAAATCTCAGGCAGTAGTAGGGGTTTCAAAAATCTCAAGCAATAGCGGAGGTTTCAAAAAACTCCAGGTAAGTTGTGTTTTTTTCAAAGATTGTTAAAAACCTTCGGTAATCTGTTAGCTACGCTAGTTCTTCCAAGAAAATTTCAAACCCCTGATAAAATCATTAGTGGGGTTAAAACCCTTCAGAAATGCCAAATATAACCCTCACTAAAATATACTTGTCACATTAATAATAATTATGTTAATTATAAATCAATATGTGATGCTCAAAAGATATGCTCAAGATTTAAGAGATAAAATTTGAGTAAACAAACTTGAGATGAATTTTACATCCCAGAAAAATTAAAAAAATTATTTAGTAAAACGTACATTATTAAATGAAAAATGATATATTAGCTAAAATATAATGACAAAAGAAAGATTAGAGTTAAGTATAAGCAAATTTATTGTTATTTTTTTTATGTACTATAGTAGAATAAGAAGAAAAAAAATTCTTATATGGAACTAATAAATAAAAATCTCAACATTCACACACTTACATATTTTTAAACAAAAATGTACTATATAATTATGTGGTCAAAAGTGTAACTAATAAAATAAAAACTAGTAATAATGCTATGTGATTCAAATAATGGATAAGATCACATATAGATGAGATTGAAACAAATATATTAATTCCATGGAAGACTAAAAAATTTGCATGCTCAATCATAGTCATAAAAGATAATGACAACAAGAAGAAATTGTGGTGTTTCATAAACAAGGAGTTGGGATATCATTCAAACACAACCACAAAATCTCCAAATGTGTGAAAATCCTAATTCAACATCCAATGTAAATGTTAAAACAATGTCGTTATTTTCTTTTTCTTAAACTAAATATTAAAAAAAACAGCAAACAAATACATAAGAAAAATATTATATAATGTAATACGTCACTTTATTTGAAAAAATAGACAACAAATATTTTAAACAAAAATATAAAAATTTAACAAATCAACGACTGACGTGAATACTTTAATACATTAAAGATTTATAACTTATTTAAACTTTTATTTTTTTTAATTAATTATGATCATATTTTCTCAAAAAGAAGATGTATCTCCACCTCTACTTAATAAATCAAAATATCTATGTCGGCATCGACGAGTTGTAAAAGTCCACCTATAGAGGCTGAAAAAGAAACTACATTAACATATGTAACCTCTCCTCTTCTTTATTCTAATTAGAATAAATTAATCTAACGTGAAAAATATTTACACAATCAATTTATCATATAATTAGAATTTATTAGCTTTTAAAATTATCCACTTAAAAATAATATTGTTATAATTTTATATCACGAGCGTATTAAAAATTGAACTCATTATCACGTAGAATACACAACAGTGTGTTTTTATTTTTCTTTATACAAGTGAAAGCTGTATACATTATTTTTGGGTCAATTTATTTTTGCCTTAAACCAGCCCACAAAATATCATCACACGTACCTACCCCAATAAATAGAAGGATGTTTTACAAAAGGTGAGTCTGACATTTCATTGTTTTGTTGTACAAACCTTTATGCATTAATACTGCTAACTGCTACCGCTATCTCCTGTCAACTTTGCAAACTTTGCAAATTCATTATAACTATCTAAACGGACATATTATATATATGGTTAAAATAATATCATATTTTTAATGTCATAGATATTTGCTTTCATAAATTTTTACTTTTTTTTTTTTCAAATACTTTAGTCAATCCTAATATTAAAAGGGTAAATATATCATAGGATACTTCTAAGGAGGGTTAAAATGGCATTTACTAAAAGAAATAGTTATTTTCGTTGTCAAACTATAAAATTATTTATGTTGTTTATTAATAAAACGTTTTTATATTTTATTACTTTTTTTATATTATTTAAATACACGAATATTTATTATTTATCAATAATTCAAAAAATAGTAAATTAAATATAATTTCTCTTCTTCTAACAAATTGTTGAATGTGAAAAGTATCAAAAGACTGAAAGTTGATTCGACAAACTCATAAATAAAGTTTATTTGGATAAAAAATTTATTGAAGATAGAGAGGTGCTATCTTTATTTTAAAGTGTGTTAGAATAAGTTACGTAAAAGCTTTTCTTAAAATAAATTTTAAATTTGAAAAAAAAAACACAAACACGCATATAACAATAATATCATCCAAACATAACGAATATGACGCTTCCGTTTTATGTAAGGTCATGCCTTTGATCTCATCTCATAGGAACATGAGATTACAGTCTAGTAGAAACATGAACCCCAACGGATAAATAAAATAAATTCGAAAATTAATCACACAACTTTTAATCTACTGCGCTGTTTTTAGTATAAATATTATTCAATGAAATTTATCCGAAAGTTATAAAATTGAGGCAAAGATATCTAAATTTGTGTTACATATATATTTTTCATAGATAAATACTTATTGATGTACAATGAGAGGCTGCTCTAGAAAAATGGACAATTATAAATAATAAATTTCTTCATTATATATTCAACTCAGATCTATAAAATTCTACAATAAAAAAGAAAATATTTATACGTTCAACCTTTCTTTCTTTCTACAATCCTAAAATGTTTAATAAAATAATAATATTTTTACTTTTAAAAAATGAATGCTCATAAATCATCCACCAATAAATAGATACTGATATTCATAATGTTTTTTTTTCTGCTTTATATTCGCACTGGAGGTTGGCATTCTGTGACGTGGCTTGCAACATCATGGTGCTAGCGTATCCGTCACGTGGAGTTCTCTCACCCTCACATCACTACTGCTGTGGGCCCCACTCTCTTCCTCTCTCCCTCAAATCTCAAGAGGAAGCCATCACACCCACACGCTTTCTCTCTCTCCTCTTCCTCTCTCTCTCCAAAATCCCAAAGCCGAACCAAAACAACCATCACAAGTTCGCAACCTCAACTCTGCGATAAAAAAAAGTAACTAACCTCATGGAAGAGCTCTCCGCGGGGCCTCTCGTCCCCGCCGTCGTCAAACCTGAGGCTTCCAGAGCCGCCGCCGCCGCCGACACAGGCGCATCCGCCGCCGCATCTGGTGACACGTTCCCGGCCTCCACGTCGGAGCCGGACAAGGACTTTCTCTGTCCGATTTGCATGCAGATCATCAAGGACGCGTTCCTTACCGCGTGCGGCCACAGCTTCTGTTACATGTGCATCATCACTCACCTCCGCAACAAGAACGATTGCCCTTGCTGCGGCCACTACCTCACCAACACCAACTTGTTCCCTAACTTTTTACTCGACAAGGTTCGCTTCCTTTTCATTATCTTCTCTATACAATATACTTCCGTTTCATTATGCAATGTTCGTTTTCACTTGCGAGTTTCCGTAAAGTGAAGAATCGTTTAGTTTGTTTTATTTTATTTTATTTATTTTTGTGTGTAATGTGTGTGGCGAAGAATGCTGGTTCGAGTCCCTAGATCTTTCTGTTTGCATTTGTAGTGTTTGTAATTACAAATTTCTCCTTGTAATGTTGCTTACTCAAACTTTTAGCGTGTGATTCGCTCATCACCTCCTTCATAGTTCCGTTGCTTTTGCACCGAAACTTGAATTGGTTTTCGCTTGCGACTTTTCTTAAACCCTGTGTTTAAGATAAGAATCGTTAAGTTTTCAGTAGAATGTGTGTTGCGAGTGAAGCTGTCTGGAGTCTTTAGATCTTTCTTTGGGCGCTTCTAATTAGTTATTGACACTTGCAATGTTGCTGACTGAAACGTCATAGTTTTTAGAGTGTGACTTTTATCTTCCAAATATATTGGAAATGCAGCTTATTGTTGTACGGTTTATGTACCACATTTGTAGCTACTGAAGAAGACTTCTGCGCGTCAAATATCAAAAACTGCTTCACCTGTGGAACATTTCCGGCAGGCATTGCAAAAGGTTAGTTGTGCTTTCACTCTTTTTCTTGATTAGAATTTGTCCATTGGAACATGTTACTTGTGCAATAGTAAGAGATTTTTGTTGTATTGTAGTCTGTTCATCTTACTTTTTGTGTTCTGTTAAATTATGAATATAAGCCCAGAAGAATGTCTGTAGATGTTTCTATAATTGGACCTTCTAATAACAGTAGAGCAGATGGAAGAGGATTATATTATAACTGGAGCTGGTTTTTTTCCTTTTTGGTATTACCAGGAGGTGTAGTCTCCCTCTTACTGGGTCACTCTATTTTTGAGGTAAAGTAATGCCGTAGTACCTTAACTTTGTGTCCAAGCTAGGGATTGAACTGTAGAACTTGGTTAAGGAACCCCAGTGCTAAAACTGTTTGTGCTACTTGAAGTGATGAAAAATCAGTGATTATGTATTCTCAGCTGATGTATATATGTATTTTAAAGCTGAGTGCAAGTACATCCCAAAAACAACTTTATGTAAGCTGCACAACAGTCATACTCTTAAAACTCTCCTTAAGCTGGAGTATATTAATTGTATGCACCATGCTTGAATCTTATAAATTGAATTTTAGGCCTTCTCATGGACTTAGTGAAGATGTATGCAAGCTGGTCGTAGCTGATAAATCAGTACTAAATGACAATCTATCTCTGTGTTTGGTTCTTTCTTGAAACAAAGGATTGGAAGCAATATGAAGGGCTGCCTGATTATCACAATACAACTTCAATTTCTCAACTTCACAAAATTTCAACTCTTGAAGGAGTTGTTTAATCTACACAAGTAGCTAGAGCAATAGATCTATATTCAACTTCTGCATTAGATTGGGCATAAAAAAGATGTTGAATATTATTACCAAAAATATCCTGCAATTTTTTCCTAAAAGAACATGTCTTAAAGGATCTAAGAATTTCTGAGACATTTTGTTCAACTGACTGTCATAAAGCAACCTGTAATTGGAAGTCAATTATTTGAGATTTTTCTTCATTTGGAACAACACAAACTTCCTTTACCAAAGGTCATTGTATCCTTGACCAAGGAATCATGACTCCATGTCTATAAGGGTAGAGAGTTGTGTGCAACGAACTAGAAGATGTCAACGAGATGAACAACGGTGATCTGGTGTGATTCCGACACTGGAATGGTGAAGTCGACCCTTGGGACACACACATGTGGTGAGGAGCTGGCGGCAATCAACATGCCAAAGAGCTTTTGGTCAGGCTACCATTGAGGTTGGGTCACACTCCTCAAGGCACACCTAACCTTGACTTTGTTGGACTAAACGACAATAGCTAATTGCCGGAGACAGTTAACAGAAGTGGTCTGGGGACAGGGCTCTTGTTACTAACTTGAAGTGATGAAAAATTAGTGTGTATTCTCAGCTGATGTACATGTATATATATAAAAGCACGTGTACAAGTACAGCTCAAAGAGGAAGGTTACAACTTGTGTTCCTTAACCAATAGATAGGTACTCCCAAAAGCAGCTTTATGTTAGCTGTACAATACTATAACAGCCATAATTTTAACAGTGCTAACAACTTTTGGTCTGAAGTTGGTTTTTAACATTCTTTATGGTATATATTTCTTGCATTTTTTATTGTTTATGTCACTAGGCTAGATCAAGGAATGTAATAATGGTTTTGGAATGGGTTTTAATTAAGTTGTGGAACCAGTTGCATATTTTTTCTGTTTGGAGCTCATACAATTTAGAACATTGAAGATCACTTGATGGTTATATATTTCTGTTTCACATGAAACTGTGGATGTCGTTGATGCTTTATCTTGTCTGTGATTCCTTTTTCTGTTTATGTTAATACAGGGTTGTGATGTGACAATTAAAGAGCTAGACACTCTTTTATCACTTCTTGCTGAAAAGAAAAGAAAAATGGAGCAAGAAGAATCAGAGAGAAATATGCAAATATTGTTAGACTTCCTGCATTGCTTACGCAAGCAAAAAGTTGATGAGTTGAAGGAGGTGTGATGGCTACAATCTCTCTCTACCTAAATTATTGCTTAGTTGCTAATATTTTCCATTTTTCATTCTTCTATTTGCAGTAGTTGGTCTGTATAGTACTATGGATTTCTGTTACATTTATCTCTGCTTATTGCTACAATTGGTGTTTAAATTTTTCACTTTTAGGTTCAAACTGATCTCCAATTTATAAAAGAGGACATTAATTCTGTAGAGAAACATAGAATGGATTTGTATCGAGCACGGGATAGGTACTCTGTAAAATTGCGAATGCTTGATGATTCGGGTGGAAGAAAATCATGGCATTCATCACTGGACAAGAGCAGCAGTGGCCTTATATCTAGTCCGCTAAATCTTCGAGGAGGGTTGTCATCAGGCAGCCATACTAAGAAAAATGATGGAAAGTCCCAAATTAACTCACACGGCCATGGAGTTCAGAGAAGGGATGCTGTCACTGGATCAGATTCACCACATATAAATCAGTCGGGTCTTGCCCTAGTTAGAAAAAAGAGGGTCCATACACAGGTTTTCTTGGTTTTACACTTCTATTTTTATTTCTATGTCAATTGGTTTCAGATATTTTATTAAAAGCTTTTTGCCTCAGAATAAGTTTAGTTTCATGACTGGTAAAAGCAATTATAATTTTTATTAAAAGCAATTGTAATTTTGGGGAGTCATTTATTCCATAAGTAGTTCTGCACTTTTTCATAAACATATCCCATTCAAATGTACGAACAATAATGTTGGAATTTTACTGTTTGATCAACACACGTTGAGCTAAGACTCTTCATTTTTTATATTTAATTTATGGTCATTTATGTTGCCACTAGCTTCAGAATTAATGTAGCTATAGCACATATTAGGAGAGACTTAGACTTAGCTCCCAGGCTGTTTGGTTCTACAGAACTTAAAATGACAGCTACAAATTTAGGATGCGTGAAGGCTAAAATGAGTCAGTGGACTTGAGAAAAGGTAGAAAATCTTGTTTTTTTAATTTCTAAAAGCTTTATATTAGGTAGATATTGACTAGGGATGGCTTGTATGCAAAATAGATGGTTAGCAAATATTAATATGGAGCTCCTGTGAACTATGTTTCTGGACAACAAAGGCAAAGAAAAATAAGAAATGATCTAAGTGGTGTAAGTAGTATATATTGAGGAGATTTAAAGGATACTTATCATTTTACAGAAAAATAAAATTGATGACAATGAGATATAGATCTAGGAATCATGCTTTAAGATTCAACTGTATGATGATTTGTGCTTAAGCACATTGAGAGCTAAATGTGTTATGAAATTCTCATTGACCTAAAGACTTTATATTTACAATGCATTAAGCCATTATCTGTAATTCAATACCCTTGCAGGCTTAGTTTTTGATACTATAATGCGAATTAACTAATTAAGACAGGCACAAATATCAATGTATCATATCATGATACAATTTCTCGAGATACAAATTTATAATCAATCCCAATTAGAATGAATGTCTTATCAGTCATGGAAACTAAATGCCTTTAAAAACTTAGCTAGCTTAGAAAAGTAGTTTCTTTATTATTGTCATGTAACTTTGGTCATGAATTTGTAAAGAATTTTAGCATATACCTTTTTTGATATTTATCATTGAATTTGCAACTATAAACTTGGTTTACTTTTTCCTCTCTGAATCCTTTTTGATTCCCTTCCTGTGGTCTAGTTTAATGATCTACAAGAGTGTTACCTACAAAAGCGACGACATGCAGCTGATAAGCCCCATAGCCAACAAGAAAGGGACATGAGTCTCATAAGTCGAGAAGGTTATAGTGCTGGTCTTGAAGATTTTCAGTCAGTCTTGACAACTTTCACACGCTACAGGTATAGTTATCAGTTTATTCAAATATCCAATTTTTATGACTTGAGGGTCAAAGGGTATTTTGCATCGAGAGCGAACGAGAGTCAAATTGGTTAGGAACAGTTAAGACTGCTGTTAGATTATTAGAGTAGGTTCAATTAGATGGCCTTGATTTTGTAGCCGGGCACTGCTTTGTGAGGAAGAAAGCAGTCTTGTAGGAAATTGTATTTTGTATTAACTAAGGAAGGTCTCCTTGCTCTATTCAGTTCCAGTCAATAAATAAATTGTTCTTTCATTTCTACCTTTCCTATGTGGTTCTTAACAAAGATGCTGGTGTTAATATCAATTAATACTGTATTTAGTTAGCCATATACAGTTATCTCTAACCATTTGCTTCATTTGAAACAGTCGACTGAGAGTCATTGCAGAACTAAGACATGGGGATATATTCCATTCAGCAAATATAGTGTCCAGGTGAATTTTGAAATTGTTTATAGAACACTTGGTATTCATCACTTGCGTTTTGATGTTTTTTATTTGTGCTGCCTTTACTTTAAAAGCAACCTAATTAATCTTTTTGTTCAGTTCCAACCTATTGTCAGTTATTGCATTGTGGTTGACATAACTCAAAAAACCATGCTATGGGTAAACTACAGTTGTATTTTTAATTTAATCAGTAATATGTGGTGTTGTAATATTGTAAAATGTGTGTCATCAGATATACGAGAGCATTTTGTTGGGATGGAATTGTATTTCTCTTTCTTCTTAATATTGGATGCAAAGGAATTTATCCTATATTTGTAACGTGACTGTGATTATCTTCAATAGTTAACGTTATTTATCATCACTGTCCCGTTCACTGATTTAACTTGAATGCTCCGTTTGATAGAGGGGAAAAAAATAGTTGTAGAGGAATATAAAAGAAAAGAAGAGAAATAGATAAGAATTGAGTGGAAGGAGAAACCTTATTCCCCCAGCTCAGGGTGGGTGAGACACAGAGAGTAGATCAACTGCAATGGGTTTGGATGGTAGAGAAAGAAATCTGGTCGGAGATAAAGCTTTAGTAAGGATTGCATGTTTCATCAGAAGCATTATTTTATTGGGTACGGATGGATATATAGGTGAAGGGTTTGAAATAAGTTCAGTGGGTCGGGTGATGAAGATGGTTTCTGTAATGAGATTATTGACATATTGGATTAAATAGGAGAAAAAGGTGTGGAAGCAGGTTTAACGGGTTTAAAGAATTCAAAATAGGGAAACCTGTTTTCATTTAAAATAACATGTTCAGAAAAGTAAAGTTGGTTAAAAGGAGATAAGAATTTGTAACCCTTGTGAGAGGCTGGGTATCCAGGGATGAGACATTCTTGAGATTGAAAATCCAATTTGTCTGCATTATATGGTCTAAGAAAAGGCAAGCAAGTGCATTCAGAAGTCTTGAGAAATCCATAATCAGGTGCTGTCTTGAAAAGAAGAATGAATGGTACAACAAAGTTAACAGTAGTAGAGGGCAAGTGATCTGTAATGTAAACTGGTATAAGAACAGCATGGTCTCAGTATGTAAAGGATGAATGCTAATAGAAGTAAGATAATCTTGAAAAGGATGAAATTCACCATCCCTGTCCATTTGCTGACTTTAGTTTTAGTATTAAACTGAAGTTTAACCATGATTGAAACCGTTGAAAATGAAAGTCTGATCTGTGTTTTGAAGGAAAAATTCTAGTAAATCTACAGTAAGCATCCACAAACGAAATTATAATAAGAAAAATCATTAGTGGATGAAATGTAGAAGGAAATATGATAGACGAGAGAATGATGCGAAGGCCTGTATATAAGGACTAGAGAATAGCCTTTGGGAAGAGTTAGTTGTAACTGACTAGTGTGTTTGGGTTCTGAAACGTGAAAACAAACGCACCCTACACCATCCATTTAATAAACACAACAACAAACTGAAAGATACACTTTACAGAAAAATACAAAGAGAAATATCTCTAACAACTAATAGAAAAATGCAAAGAATTATCTCCAACAAATAGTGATGGTAATTCAAGGCATATGTTATACATCTTTACCTTTGCATTGTAATGCCAACTAAGACTAAACAGTAATTCAAGGCGTATGTTATAAATCTTTACCTTTGTTTGAATTCTTTAAACTATTGTAATGTCAACTAAGTCTAAACAGTATTGATCTTTACTCATGGAAGAACTTTTGTCATCATGTCCTTTGATACCAATAATTCCTTAGCATGTATAGTAAATCATTGAGTAGTTTCTCAATACATAAATCTGGACTCTGAAAATCCTTTGATAATGAGTACCCCAATATCCCTCCAACTACTTGTGAATTTATTGGAAATTATTCCATTGATGAACTGTGGTGTCTGCCTGTCTGGATACGGGTGTTATTGGAACAGTTAAAGGTGTTATTGGAACAGTTAAAGCAATGACTTATAATAAATTTTTATTCTCATTAATGTTATGTTCCTAGATTGGAATTCTCTGATGTGGTTATCATAGACATTTGTTCAAGTTTTTTAACGTAAAGTTTAGTGTATAAGGCCCTTGTTATCATATTGATTATCAAATATTGGGTCGTGATTGGCTGAGTACTGTGTCATGACAATGTTGTCATGCTGGTACTAAACTTGCTATTCATACTTGTTCACATCTTGTGCTGGAGAAGTTCACGTTGAGATAATAATACTAGGCACTCTGACAGACAAGTAGGCCTTTAAATGTACGAAGTTAGGCAGAATAAACTTTATCATTGAATAAAGTGGTCATTACATTTATTCATATATTTGAGTACTTAAATTTTCTTATAAATACTATATTTTCTGAATGCGTGGATTTAACATGTATGTTGCAGCATAGAGTTTGATCGTGATGATGATTTGTTTGCTACTGCGGGAGTTTCTCGGCGCATTAAAGTTTTTGACTTTTCTGCTGTAAGATGGATTCCCTATTACTTCAAATTTAATAATAATTTTTATTTATTCTCTTTTCATTGTTAATTTAGCACTTCTGTTAATGTGTTTTTATAGATTCTGTTAATTAATGTTTCATCTATTCTTAGGTGGTAGTGGGGTCCCTTCATAGTTTATTTGGAATAAAACATTTTTCACTTGTGACTTATGACGATGAAATTTTCATTGATATTATTAAATAAATAATGTCTTTAAATTTGACCAATTTGTCTTTAATTCAACTACAAACCTTGTTCTCAGGAAAACCTTTCCTCTTGATATTTGACAGAACATATTAGTAACCCTTCATGGGACATATGAAGTATATCATAAAATCTGAAAGAATTAAAGAATTTCGCATACTTCATTTAAAGTAGAAGCATCTCCTTGGAAATTTGGAATTATTTGATTTATGGTCTTTTTTTCGTTGAATTTGTGTTCTAGTATAACTAAGTGCACCTATACAACCAGTTAGAAATTTGCTGCACTATGTATAATATGATGCTTGAGGGGTTGTGTATTTAAACAAAGCATAAGACATGCTTTCTGGAGGATTTTTAAACCTAGTGTAAGGGTTCTCCCTTTAAATATTTCTTAAACAAATAGTAATGGATTATGAATACAAAACGACCTTTCCCTATGTTATTGCTTTCCAGGTTGTGAATGAACCCACAGATGCTCATTGTCCAGTTGTGGAGATGTCTACACGTTCAAAACTTAGTTGCTTGAGTTGGAATAAATATGCTAAGAACCAAATAGCTAGCAGTGATTATGAAGGAATTGTGACTGTTTGGGATGTAACCACTCGGAAGGTAACTGTTGAACTCACATGGTCAGTTTGTTCTTGTATCAGCTGTTTTGTTGTCTTAATTATTAATATTGTTTTGATTTTTATATGCTTGTCGAAATGTTCTACAGAATATTTACTCATTGCTACTATCTTTCCTGTTGCAGAGTTTAATGGAATATGAAGAGCATGAAAAGCGAGCATGGAGTGTTGATTTTTCAAGAACAGATCCCTCTATGCTTGTATCCGGTAGTGATGACTGCAAGGTGCTCTGAAACATTTATTTGGTAGTTTTGATGGCTATTTCCCTGGATTGCTTCTGTAATTTCTGACATTTTTTGTAATGAAAAATACTTAAACTATGTTTGTGACATTAATTTAAACTTCACCTTTTACAAATTTAAAAAGTTTACCAACTTTTTTGCACTTTGCTTTCTCGAATTCAATTTGTATTGGCATGGTATCTGTTGTATGATTGAAAGTGATTGAATAGGAAATAGAGACACAAATCAGATACCATGGTATCTGTTTTAATATGTGTCTTTTCTTCAAGCAGGTCAAAGTTTGGTGCACAAATCAGGAAGCTAGTGTTCTAAATATAGACATGAAAGCAAACATATGTTGTGTCAAGTACAATCCTGGATCTGGCAATTATATTGCAGTATGTACCTTTCATTCAGTTAAAATATAGAAAAAAGCATCTAGATTTAGTTCATTTTAGATTTGATCATTTCCATACTATCTTCTATCTATTATTCTGCTGTGAACTTGTGACGTTTGGCATCTCAAAGAAATATACTTTATATTTACTTTGTTAAAAGTAATGATATTTCTGTCTTAATTGTTTAACTTTGTTAAATAGGTTAACTTATGCATTACCTATTTGACCTGTGTAGTTTGATCAATACTATTTTGTATATCTTTAATGTAAGTGTTCCTATAAATGAATAAAATTGCCAAGAGATGAAACACTCTCTCTTGTGCATTTTCCAAAATTTTCTCTCAATTTGGTATAAGAGCTGGTTGATCCCCTGTTTTCTATCATTGTAACGTGAGTCCATCATTTTCTGCCACCAGCTAGTGTCACCATTTCTCTACTACAAACATCTGGTTAGCTTGTAGTTCACTGCCTTCTGTCACTAGCTACCACAGTTTTCTCTGGCGAGCACCAGATGTAGAGCACCTCTTTTTGAGTAAAAGAGAACCCAGGCAGTCTAGGAGGCAGATTGTGCTCATGCATAACTTCCTTGTGTAGCTAACCTATGGGCATGCTGTCCACTTGTTGCCTTGCATTACTGGAATGATGTCGCACCACCACTTTGCTACACTGAACTCTTTATTTCCCTTTACCACACTATTTTGTTTCCTTTGGAGTTCAGGCTCTCTTAGATACCATGAGGGTTTCCCTTTTTGCCCCTAAATTCCCTGTTTCTGATCTGAAATTGCCTTTGGGATGGCCCACTCCTAGTTTGGGATACCAACCATTACTTCAGTGAAGTTTAATGACAAAAATGACCTATCTTGGTCTGCATTTGTTGAACTTTGGTTTCTTGCCCGAGGTTTCCATAATAATTTGGAAGATGATAGTAAAATACCATTAGACAAAGTTAAGTAGTGGAAGAAAACTGATTTTCAGTTTTGTACCTTGTGGCAATATGTAGAATCCAATATATTGGGAACTCTTTGAGCATTCAAAACTTGTAACTTCTTTTGGGAGAAGGATAAGAATATGTCCAAACTATGTCTCAAAATTCTAAAATAACAAATTTTCTACTTTTTTATTTACAAGAAAATTAAAGGAAATATTCTTATATTTTTCTAATCTCTTTTGCGTTCCTTTTGTGAATCTGTCTTCATAGTCTTAATATTGACTTTGAAGTTCCACTTCTTCATTTCTCCTTTCTTGAGCTCTTGTAGTAAATTCATCTTCTTGTAACAGATCTTCCTGAACTTCACATCACTTATGAGAAATTGGTGAACTTAATTATAGATGTTGTTGATGGTATAGTCATTACAAAGAATGATGCTACAAAAATTTCTCAGCTAAAGAAGCATTTATGCAATCACTTTTAGATCAAAGATTTTGGATATCTTTAATACTTTATGGCCATTGAAACAGCTCAAGCAAAGGAAGATAGTGTAATTTCTCAAAGCAAGTACATCTTCAATGTCCTAAAAGAATTTGTATGATTGATTGTGGACCTATGAATCCACTACTGGATGTTGTGTTTTCATCAAAGGCAATATTGTTCTTTGGAAAGCAAGAAACAAAATGTGATTGCTTGTTCTAGTGCTACAGTTGAGTGTAGGAGGATGACATCAGTCCCTCCTGAACTTGTGTGGATAAAACAATTCTTTAAGGAGCTGTAATCTTGTGAAATTTGACAAATTAGCATGTACTATTATAAGCAAACAACTATTAACATTGCATCTAGTACTGTATTTCATGGGAGAACTAATAATCATTTTATTTGAGAAAAGTTGTCCAATAAAATTTGTGCTCCAATGATCAGCTTATGGATATTTTGACTAAGTTCATGGGAGAACCTCTAATTTTTGTGTAGATTGATCATTACTTTCTAAATATCTCTGATGTAATGGTTCCTTAAAGGTTGATCATTATTTTTCTATATATCTTTGATCTCTCTTTAGCATTTTCTTTTTTCATAATTCTCACAATTCTTTTTGTAGTAGGTTGTGCTAATTGTACTTTATATAAGATATAGACATAATTGTGTTTCTTGTGTGTCCATATATGTATTCTGCATATAGAATTTTTCTTATAGAAAACATTAGACTAAGGGCTGCTTGTATGCGCATTGATTTTAGTATCAGTACATGGGAGCATATAAATATTGTCGATAAGTGTTATAAATATCATTCTAATAATTAGTAATAAATATGTAGTATAATTGCCTGCTGTTATAAAATTGCAATGATTCATTTGAATTTGATTGCATCTTCAATTAGTTAATGACTGATTATCTTCAATTTTGATATATCTAATAAGAGCATTCTATGTATTAGTTAATGACTGATTATCTTCAATTTTGATTTATCTAATACGAACATTCTTTGTATATTTCTGCAGGTTGGATCAGCAGACCACCACATCCATTATTATGATTTGAGAAATATTAGTCGGCCAGTCCATGTTTTCAGTGGGCATAGGAAGGCCGTTTCATATGTGAAATTTTTGTCTAATTATGAACTTGCTTCTGCATCAACAGATAGTACACTGCGATTATGGGATGTGAAGGAAAATTTACCAGTGAGTAACATGAACAAAATGATTTGATAGATTTTTTTTTTTTAATTTATCCTACATTTTATATTTAATTTGTGGATAATATTAATTTTTGTTAGTCATCACTCTGCCTCAAGATGTTACATGTCATACTGAAAATTTTATCTGAAAATCTAATAGTTTTTTATTGCACCAATATTATATTTATTTACCAACACTTGTATACCAACATCACTGGACCAATTTCATACCTATTGTGTAATAGACATGTATACCAATATCATAACTATTGTCTACTATAAATGTATCTCAATATCTTCGAACCAATATGATACCTATTGTGTAATATAGATGTATATTTTTTCATTTTCACTCAAATCTGTGCAGGTTCGTACTTTCAAAGGCCATGCAAATGAGAAAAACTTTGTCGGTCTTACTGTTAGCAGTGAATATATTGCATGCGGGAGTGAAACAAATGAAGTCTTTGTCTACCACAAGGTTTGTGGTGTTAAATTGTCTTTTTCTTGTGGATTTACCTTTTACATAACTGAGGATTCAATTGGGGCTTTGCAGGAAATCTCAAAACCTTTGACTTGGCATAGATTTGGGTCCCCTGATATGGATGATGCGGAAGATGAGGCAGGATCATACTTCATTAGTGCTGTGTGTTGGAAGAGTGATCGCCCAACTATTTTAACTGCCAACAGTCAAGGCACCATTAAAGTGTTGGTGCTTGCAGCCTGATCATGAACAAAATGAATAGAATGTGGAATTGGTATTATCTTTTCCCATGCTATGATTGTATCATTTGTTAATTGTACATAATATTCAAATGTATATGGCAGGCTTTAGGATTTTAATGAAATATCTGAACCTGTATTGATAAATCAATTGAGGGACTGATCTTTAAATTTTTTACCAATTGAGGACTTCAAATGTATTAAAATTTTGTATAAACCAGTTGAGGGACCGATCTTTAAATTTTACAAATTGAGGACCTCAAATGTATTCAAATTTTGTATTAACAAATTTCCGGGATATGAAAAGATATCAAATTTGGCATGTGATTAATAATATTAGCACAAATTATCAATTTTAGCATGTGATAGTAATAATATTAACAAAGCGCATGGTACACATGATTTAAATATTTAGATTCATTATAATTATTATTACTATTGTGTTAAAGTTGAAGTTCTCAATTGATTACTAAAGTAACTTAATTTAACTTTAAAGTTGTCCTTGGAGAACATTTATTGAGATTATTTTTTATGTTGTCATTTCTTGGTAAGCACATGATGTGTTAAGTGTCTGATTTTATTTTTTCAACCTTTGCTTCTCACTTCCATCCTTTTTGTTTCTGTGGGGAATAGATATATGATCGGATTTTATATCAAAATAAGATAGGAAAGAGTTTTTTTTCTTTTAATAAAATTTTGATCATTGGTTGTTACTGCATTGCTACTAGGTTGTCACTAAATTATTGCTAACTTGAGAGGAAATAAGGACCAGTTGGTCATTCATACAATGATGCACACTTCACATTTCAAAGCTTTCATCATCTGATTATAGTCTCATCCAATTTTGATAGTTAATAGTCTCATCCAATTTTGACAGTTAATGATTGTCATATACTCTCAGAATGCAAAAGGTATCTTTTGGAATATATAACTGTGTAGAGGCCAAGTATGAACATGCATTTATCACTGCATTACTTATTATCATATCTTCCTAAATCAGTAGGTGAGAGACCATGTATATGTGATGACTCAAGCAAGGGTGACGCATAGAACACCCGTAACTTGTTTTCCCTTTTTAAATGTGACTTCTAAAATTTCCCAATCAGTCCCTTCATAATTTTTCCACCTCATTCCAGAGGTCGTTAGCTAAAATTCTGAATGCTGCATTTGGTAGTATTACACATATTTTTCCTTTACTTTTGGTTTAATTTTTATTCTACAATAGTTTTTACTGAACAACAAACTAGATTCACTTTTCAAACAATTTGGACTCAAAAGAAAAGAAAATAATCAGTGAATATTCTGGTTTATTGCTTCAGAGGTTTTCAGTTGACCTTAATTAATGACAAAATCACAAAATGTGTAAGACTAAGATTGGTAGAATTTTAAAAAGTTTTAGTGTATATATATATATATATATATATATATATATATATATATATATATATATATATATATATATATATATATATATATATATATATATATATATAAGCATATTAAAAGCATAAAGAAAACTATAAAAATCAATTACGATTATAAAATAAATTCATTAACTTTATTTTCTTCTTAAAAGAAATATTATTCAACTAATTGCTAGACATCATATTCTCTGGGACTAACATTTTATTTAAACTATGTTTAGGTTCGATATTTGATTGCAACTTGTATAAATAAGTTAATATAAATTATTTGGACCAACCTTTTTCACATCTGATGATGCAATGAAGTGCTGATTCACTACATTTATAACTACTAATTATTCTCAATCAATTCTTATATAATGAATTTGTTTTTAAAATGAGAAAATATACGCACTATAAGAACTTCTTTTCTTATATTCTTATATTACTCTCTTATTAATGAAAAAGAAACTTTTTCCAACTCAAAATCAACTAAAGAAGATACTTTACTACCTCATTATAATGTTTCATATAATTTTTTTTCAATCAATATGGAATGATGGAGATATTGGAAAAGTACTTTTTTTAAACTACTTTTTTTTAATGTCTTCAGCAAAAATCTTAAAATTGGATAGTGAGTTTACTGACTATTAATTTCTCACCAGGAAGAGAACAAGTTAACGCGGAAAAAAATATTACCTATTTGACTTTTTTTTTAAGCCTTGTATTTACTTCATTCATAAGGAAAACAAGTTAACGCATAAACTCTTTTATGTTTTAAGCCTTATATTCCTTATATTTACTTTGATAATGAGGAACAAGTTAACGAGAGGAAAACAAGTTAACGAAGAGAATAAGAAGAAGAAGAAAATCACTTAACGCTAAAGAAAAAATTGTTACTGTATTTTATCTCTTTCCATATTCCTGATGCTTTTTTATTTTTGCTTTGTATTTTTTTTTCTTTTTTCTCTTGTCTTCGTAATATCCATTCGTGATATGTATTAACAAGAATGAATAGCAGTTCTGTAAGTTCCAAGACGAAGGTTAGAAATCAATTCTTCAACTCAAAAGAGACAAATATATGATGCCATGAACCATTCATTATCTCCACTGATTAGGAAAGGAAGAATACATTTATTGCACAAAGCAAAATACACATGGACAAAAGATAAATGGTAAACTAACAAGCTCAAGGAGGGATAGCGTCAAATTTCTACATCCTACCATTTTGTACCTAATCTACTAAAACTAATAGTTTTATGAATAAACTACAAGTAATCTCGACCTAAATTATCAGTTTTTGGACTTGCAAGGTCAAGAAAACTTGGACATTATTCATAAAGATAGAGAAACGAAATGAAAAACGTAAGAAGAATAAGCTCAGGAGAGATACCGCCTTAACATCTACCACATCATGGTAGTAGGAGTATTTTGACCACCTTCATTCGGAGGAATCATGACAAGGAGCTTCAAGAGCTTGTCGTGCAAGAGCTTGTCCTGCATTACACAGGACATGTTGAAAACCTAGACAAAGGTGGTTGAAGTTGAGCCGAAAGAGTGTTTCTTGTGATTTCAGCTCAGCTTTGAACAGTGGCATGAGATATGAGAGTAAGGGGAGCTATATATAACGAAAAAACTCAGCCCCATCAGCACAGTCCATAATTAATAAATGAAATAAATTTAAGAGTGAGAAAAGAAAAATGCAAAAAAAGACATCAAACACCGAAGCGGTGGTGAATATAAATGATGATTACCTGCACGTAAAATTAGGGTTGATGTGTCCCTTTCTAGCTAGGGTGAGACAGGAAGGATAATGAGAGTTTGTTTTCTTGGGATTCAAAAAATGAACCCACTATTCCTGCTTGGATATGGACACTCTGCCCTCTTAAATTATGATGTCAGGTTCTGCTGACATTCTCTTCCTACCAAACTGCAAAATATTTTGGTTTCATTTTAAACCGTGAATGCTTTTGTTTCTTTAGCTCTTCGTACATATCACTTCTTTGCTTGCATTTCTACCTCCATTGTATCTTTCTTCCTTAAGGGTTATTCAGTACACTGGATTACACAATCATGAACATTAATCACTTTGTTCTGTTGTTAAATACATATAATGTGCTCAAAACTTGCTCAGAAATGAATAGTTTAATGTCAATTGATTAACATATTACTAATTTGCATGCTGATTAATTAACTTGTTGTGGTTTAATATATATCTGACTTTTTCTACTGATATAAACAGTTAGCATCTTCTTCCCAAACCCAATCCACAATCTGCATAATACAACAGTTCTGTAAGATGCTAAAAGAATTGAATATGAAGAATTAAGATGTTAAAAGTATACTAAATACTATAGTGATGCTGAGATGTTATAAGAAAAAAATTCAATCATGGTGTTTGAAGTTTGAAACTATATTATTCACACTGTTGTGTTAACTTTCTTATTAACGAGTTTTTGACAGGTCTATATATACACAAGGTGAGAATCTAGATGAGTTAATTTCATAATCATGTCTACTGAAAAAACTGTTAGCTAGCTGTTGAGATATATTAATGATTTAAGTTCTGACTTTTGACCATTGAATTTACTCTCTGCAAGTTTTTAACCATTCCTTATTCGTCAAACCTGTGTGTATCAATCCAATAAACAATTACTTTTATGGGATCCTCTACCATTCTGATTTTTTTACCCAGCTGGGAAATCACAGGTTTTGTTTTCACCCATTTGAACTTTTTTTTAGTTTCTGTTTTCGATATTATTTTTGGACTCTACTTTATTTTATTTTATTTGAAGAAACAAATTCTAGGTCCTTCTGTCCCATGAACAAGAGAATCTACTCACATGTTGCATTTTTAGAGAAGCACAGTTAATTTACATCATACATCTATAAATGAGAATATACTCACATGTAGCTTGCAAGGTAGAGGAACTTAGAGTTGTGTTATTCTTAATTTTTTTCTAATTTTAAAAATTAAGTTGTTTCCAATTAAATTTTCAATATGTTTTCTGAAAAACCCAACCAATAACGTAAATCATTCTCATGATATATGCAAAGTTTTGCATAATTTATATATATTACCACATATTCTCATCTTTCTTTATAAGAAAGCACTAATAAAATATGTTTATAAAAAGGACTAAAAGTAGAAATATCTGATATGGTGTGTTAAAAGGTACATTATTTCATTATTAAATAAAATAAGATGTGTAGATATATATATATTTTTCAATTTGCATATATGAATGAAAAACATGTAAGTTTGAAAGTAAAATGAGAATTATTGAAAATGAAAAGTAGAGGGAGAGAAGCATATGCATGCACAGACATTAACTGTAGGAGGGGTTTGAATTTGAATGGGGCCATGCAGGGTGAGGATTCGATGTTGAATAATGTTGAATAATAGATATTAGGAAGCAGATTGCAGATGAAGAGGGTTGGCACACACAGATATATACATAGCAGATTGCAGGATCACAGAAAAATGCATAAATTGTTGGGTTTTTGGTTCCTACCATTCTGATTGACAGAGAAAGAACATAAACAAAACCCTATGAACTTAGCTACAAAGGGATCTTCCCCACCAGTCCTACTTTACTGAATGTTGCTTTTGTCCCTTTGCCTGCTATTTCCAAATTCACATAAAGCAAAGCTCAAAGCCCTAATTCTCACGTCTTATGTAATAACTCTACGTTGCAGTCTCATAATTGAGCCCTGCGTTGCAGTGTAAGGTCAATCTCAGATGGGGTTCTCATTAAATGCTCTCTCACCCCTCTTCACACTTCACCATCTTTCTCACACCTAATCAAAAATACATCACCAACAACCTGAAAAAAACCTCAAAAATTTTAAGGAAAAAAATGTCTGATGTTGTAACATGTTTTATCTCATATTGTTTTACAACAGTTATTGTGTATATATTTGAATGCAAAACACAGTAAATTGAAAAGAGTGAATGTTAATAATGTGTGGTTTCTGCATAAAAAAAATAAAAATGAAGGGCTGTGTTGGGGACCAGTAAATGTTTACCGTGGGTGTAGTACTGAGACACTGAGCAATTTTGGATTTGGAGTAGTGTCTGAAACAGTGTGGGGTATTTTAATTCCCAAACTCAGTGCTCTAACTGATCACCTTTTGCTGCCTGATTCCAAAGCTCGTGAAGTCATCATGAAATTTTAACGCCATGCTAGGTCAACCCTGATTTAGTTTTCACCTACTCATTCTGTTAAAAATTCAATGACCTCACTCACTCTCTTAATCACCTTTCTTTTAATAAATTAATCCACCACTTAGACCATGATGATGATGTAATACTTCACAGTCAAAAAACATTGTTCAATGTTCATTAATGCTTTCAAGATTATTTTGGAAGACTGTGATAATCTCAAAAGATTTTCTAATCCACTGTTTCAAGAAACAACCCACAGAATTTGGTGAGAATATTGAATGCTTATCAGCAAACAGTAAAATAGTTTTATGAATGAACATGAGTAAATGCTACGTACTAGTTTAGATTAGAAAGATGTGTAGTAAGAGATTCAATTCTTGAAACTTAAACCTCAAATAAGCCTTATACCAGATTACAGTGAATTTAGTGAGAGAGGTTTTGAAGTTTGAACCAAACACAAGGATCCTTTATCTTACTAGCTGGAGGTTCTATTGATTGCTACCAGATATTTATGTGTCCTTCAAACTTTTTCTGTGAAAACATAAATATCACCTAAAAGAACTCTTTTACAATGAGACTTTTTATCAAGTTTTATCGAAAACTACTGCATACCGAAAATGGTTAAAGAATAATTTTAGTACTATGTCACAAATTAATAATCTTAATACGTCTGGAACTACCACTTTTTACTCATCCATATAAATATAATATATATTTAGATTATATATTAATTGGTTGAACGTTATTTTTGTTTCACCTTTTGTTGTTATTGTATTGATGTGTATAAGAAAGTACTTAGGTTTACCAGAGATATCATTGCTAGTGATTATATATTATTTTAGGTTATAATATTCTACCTTTTGTGTAATATTGTGCAAAGAGATAACTTTGGCAATTATCTCATATTTTATCATCATATCCACAGATAAGATAACTACTACGCATTTTGTTTTATGTTTCTATAAAATGATTAATCAAATCACCCTTGTTTATATATTTTATACTAGTTTGTTAAACAGTGGTTAACTATGTATTGAAGCTGTTAAATATTTGTAAATGAATTTACATAGTTTTGGCATAAACTTTTAAAGTGTCCCGTGAAATTGAATCTCGACATAAGTCTGGAACAGTTGAACTCAATTGGTCAATTGTTGTTGGTCCTCTGCACGCGCATGCTTGTTCATTAGGCGATGCTGCTAAAAATAACGTGTTTCAAGAAAATCGGTGAGAATACAGGCAAAATCTCTTCACATGCATTTAACGTTTGCATTTGCATCTCATTCGTACAGAGAAATGCTATACATTTTTTGTTTTGTGTCTCATCATCGACTCCAACATCATGTTCCACCTCAAAACTAACCCTATAATAAATAATGTTTGTTTTTATATCTCTAAGTAACAAACAAAACATACCTTATTACTTTATCTCTGTATAACCAATCTAAAATACTAGAAAATTATTAATATATAACAAAATCTTGTAGCAGGATGTCGGAAACAAGACATTCTGAAAAAGAAAAGGAAAACAGTGATGCAGTAAATGTATAAAACAGTTTTTGTAAGCGCAGATACAAGTTGTTGTTTCTTGAATTTAGGTAAATTCTAAACAGCTTCTCAAAGAGTAAAACTTTAAATAATTTGTTCTTTCTATGGTTGATGTCAGATAGCATTATTAATTGTGCTTATAAAACAAAACATGTTGTGTCACGGTTTACCTCTCATGCAAACATCTGTGTATGTAACTTCTATTTCTTAGGGATTCAATAACAGTTTTGGATATTGTGTTATTGGCAGGTTTCATCTCTCTGTTTTTCTTATTACTTTATCGTGACACTAAGAAGCATCAGTCAAATTAGTCCACAGTGTATTTGTATTTATGTTATATAGTATTAATTGTCCATTGGTAAAGATTAAATGAGATAAGAATTGTTTTTTAGTAGTCATAAGAGTTTCATCCAACTCATGTTTTAATAATTTACATAAATGTCAAATCAGTTAAATACAATGAACTATAAAACAAAATGATCCTAAACTGATAAACAAACAATCATTTCTGACTTAATACTTATCTAGCAAATATTTCTCTAATATTCTTAGGTAATAAATGACACATCAATAAATAAAGAAAAAATAAATTGTTTTCTAATTATCATATTCATTCAAATTACACATTTAAAAAGTTATTAATTATGATAATTGGGAAGAATTCCCATCATCTCCTTATTCGTTAACTGGGAATCCATTAATAATGTCTTTTACATTTTCATGTTAGCTATGCTTCTTCATGTTTCATTTCTTCATAGGCATGTCAACCTTTTCTTATTTTTGGAACATAGTATTGACTGAAGGTTGAAACAATCATATTGGATTGGACATGTTCTTCTTTATTTTGCTTCTTGGTATGTATATATGGTAAGTTTTTTTTTTTTTTCATTTTTTTTACGAGGTCTTGGTACAAAGTCCTCCTCAAGTTATTCCTACATCAAATTGGTCATTCAGTGTCCTTTTCATTGATCTTATATAAGCTAGATGATTGATGTACCATTTCATGGTTTCCTTAAAAAGGATGTTATATTTACTCTTCTATTTTTTTCTCTCATTACTTATTTGTTTAACCTTTTGCACTCTTAGGTTATTAGAAAAAATTCAAATCATAAGAATTTGTAGGAGGCTTATACCTATTATCCACTTCCATCTATTCTCTATTACTCTTCACATTTAGGTTTTCAACTACTTTCTTCTTTCTTTTTGAATCAGTATTTCCTTTCTTTAGTAATTGGTGCTTTAATCAAATGAGTCTCTAGAATTCATCCGAAACATATTATATCCATGAAATTTGAATTTAACCAATATAAAATATTAACATTTTTAATTTAAAATTTTGAAACAATATATTTATGTGTATTTTATAATATATGTATTACTCAATTTTATTATTTCTATCAAAAGTAAAACTTATATTTATACTAAAATTTATATTTATACTTGAATTCCAACGGATAATATAATCAAACACAAAACTAGGACAAATCTCAAATGAAGCACTGAAGAATAATATACAATGTACACTCCTTTGAATAATATGAATATGAAATAGAGGAGTTACAAATGAGATAACATGGACCAAAAAATTGAAAAAAGATTCGGTTGAACATGTGAGGTAAAGGAATGAGAAAAAGAAAAATGCTAAAAACAAGTTACCTTGAAAATGAGAAAATGATGTGATCTAATTGAGTGTGATCAATGGACCACATTAATTAAAGTTTTGCACTTCCAAATAGGACAAAGACAGGATTTGTGTTCAAGGGAGACCAACACAGACTGTCTTATGTTTTCTTTCTACAAAGTAATTTTATATTATAAATTTTAAAAGAAGTTTAAATTTCAGAAAGTGACAATGACATCCTAGGTCACCCTTGACTCTACAGTTTTTAAAATTTATTTTTAAATCTATTCTCTTCCAAAATCAACTAAAAATCATCCTGCATTTTCAAAAATTAAATCATTATTTAGTCATGAAAATTCATATATAATCTCAACCCATCCATAATAGAAAATATTGAGATAAACAGTAAAATTTTATATATATATATATATATATATATATATATATATATATATATATATATATATATATATATATATATAAATATATATATATATATATATATATATAAATATTTTTTTTAAAAATATTATACAAAAGTGATTTTGCCAAATCTTCTCAAAATTAGTTACTCGTGCACATGTATTCAATAAGAAGTAGGTAACAAATTGAACACTGTTATTAAAAAATAAATATGATATATATAAATTTATTTTTTTATTTTTTTAATAATTTTTAGCACATAATTTCTATTTAATAAAAAAAATTATATATAAAAGTTAAATTCAAACAGAAAATTTAAGTGAAAGTGAAAATGGATAACTTTTGCATGTGTTATTAGTAGTCTACTTATTTATTAGCCCAGAATTCGGCCTCATACGAAAACATCTTGCCCATATCTTTTATGGGCCGTCAACCTATTCTAACTTCGGTTTGGGTCACGTGAATTTTGAGTACAAAAATTAATTGTTTTAAGTTGTATAATAATATTTCTTTTATTTGTTAATATAATTGCTTATAAATATTTTAATCAAAATAATTTAAAAAATTAACATAGTTAAGAATTTTAACATGATTTATAAAAAATAAAATTTATTAAGAAATATTTTGATTATTAGTAGTATTATTATATAGATATATAATATGAGTCCATTGAATTTTGGTAAAAAATAGTTTGAAAAATTCATGCTTCCTGGTATGTTTTATAAAAATTACATTAGAAAATGGTGTTTTATTTTTTATAATAACTAATTAAAAAAATTCCTTTATAATTTTCTTCAAAATATTAATTTTTAGAATTCGAGAAATCTTGCTTAGTTCAATAAGTCAGTAAATGCTCTTTCTATATTTCAAAGATATGTTTTTTTTTAATTAGTGAAGAGTAATTATTTTCTTATATTAGATAAAAAATATTAGTGTGTAACTAACAGTAAAGATAAAGATAAGATCAAATATATTTGGATTTTCTCGTCCAATAAATAGGTCAAATATTTGTGTTAAAACATTTTGATATTTTAAGTTTTTATAGCAAACAGTCATGTCTTTTGCCTGGGGTGGTGTGAGGAGATCAACATGCAAGGTTGAACTACTACATTAAACAAATGTTTTTTAATTTTTTTAACCACGTAGTGTTTGGTGTCTTGGGGAATTTACATGGAAGACATTTCAACTCAAAAGAAGAAAAAAAATTATTATCGAATAAACTTATCCATTCATGGTCTTAAAACTCAAATAATTTGCAACTGTTTGGTGATAGATTAACTTGGAAGAAACCAAAAGCACGTTGTTCTGAATTGAAGTCAAATTTGCCTGCATGTCTCTCATATTTTACAAAGAGAGTGAGGAATGAAGAACAATAATTTTGTAAGGTATTGTTCTTAATATGTAGTAGCATGCGTAACAATAATTGAATAGTCCTCCATCATCTTCTCTATTATTGAGCCATTTGGATAAGGAGAACCACTTTTATTTTTTCTAGTCTCCATGGCACTCATAACTTCAAAAACACTTTGTTTCACTTACTTTGTATTCTACAATCTCTAATATTGGTTTTTTTTATTTTAACAAAAGCCTTTAAGGAATTAAAATATTTTTTATTGTCAATTACTTGAGAAAGGATTAAAAATTATGGGGATATTAGCTCTAGATTCAAATATAAAATAAAACTAATTAATTAGTAGTGATTAAGAATGGTAATTAGATTCTTTCAAAAAAAAATGTTTCATACAATAAATAAATGATATGTTTCTTAGAACTGTCAAAATGGGTTGGAACACGCGAGTCAACTCAGCCCACCACAGGTTCGGTCCAGGTTGGGTTGAGAATTGTTTACAAATTTCAATACGGGTTGATGTTTGACCCGACTCATCAACCCGCAAATAAAGGATCACACAAGTATTTTTTTGTTAAGTTGGACTTTACAGTTGGGTCATGTTAAATTGTTTTTTTAGTCAACACATAGATAACTTGTATTTTTGTGATTTTGATTTGTATTTGGATTGTATTGAAGTTTATTTAGATTTTAATTAGAATTATAATTTAGTTTTGACCGAAAAAAAATAAAAAAATGGTATTTTTTGTAATTAAGTGAACTTGTGAGTCAACCCGTTTAACCCACCAACCCGTGGTGGACCGGACCAGATTCAAATTTTTTTTGACTCGTTAATAAGTAAGCCGGTTGAATTGACTCATTAAATGATCAACCCATTGTGGGTCAAACTGAACCGAGTCCGGTTACCCATTTTGAGAAGTTTCTTTTGAATTATCTTTGATAATATTTATGATAAATGATATTTAATTTTAAACGAGATATTAAATAGGTTGAACTAGTTATCATTTACTATAAATATCATTTTTTTTCTCTTTATTTGAGCATAGGGAGTACATTTCTCCTCGCCCTCATAAAAATCAATTAAACTCATAACTAGTGCCATAAGGGTATTGATAGCAGTTGTCTATAGATTATAGCATTCACTATAGTCCCAGAATGAGTGCAATTTTAGTTTTCTATTTTGAAATAGTATGTTTATTGTTATTTTCAATCTTTATGGGGAAAAAAACTTGAAAAAACTTTCAACCTTTTTATTATGTTAATTAATTAATTAATTAATTGTCTAATAAAGTTGAATTGATTGATTGATTCTGAGAATGAACTTAAAAATAATACATCGGATTTTCTTACAACATAATACGAAGAAATTTGTTTTCTTACAATTTTCTAATATGTTCCCATATTGCAATAACTTTACAACTAGTAAATACACTATTTCTTACATAATCAATTTCAAATAATTATTTCATTCGATTATATGTAATATTTCTCATGGGTTCTTTTCACGGATATCCTATTCCTCTCTAAACTAAATGCTAATTAATTTCGCTTGATAATATTATCATTTATTGGAATGAAATACAAAAAATTGAATACGGAATTCTCAAGAAAACATTTTCTTTATCAACTTTAAGTCTCTTCCAATTAAATAATAATATAAATGATGATCTATTTTTCAAAAATATTTTAATATGCAATCTTGGATAGTGTCATGACTCATGGTTAACTAACATGCTTGCTTTTAATTAATGAAAAAACTAACATCTCATGAATTCTTATCCCTTATTTGAAGACTTAAAATAAATATTTGTGTCATTTGTGTAGCACGTAACCTTGTTTGACCAATCAGTTTAAGAAAACAGTGGTTGCCTCATATTTTGAAGCAAAACATTATCCATACACACTACATAGACAACTTAAGTTCATTGTTTGTTAAATTTCATGGTTGGAATTTGAGTGTTAGGTCTGCTAAGCTTGTTTTTGCGTATACAAATGTAATGTTTCCTAGCGTTTACCTCGTGTACAAGTGTGATTAATTATACAACTTACACACACCAATAAACTTATGACATTGAATTAGTAAATAGCTAAGTGTATATTAATTATAAATTGCTAAAATGTTAATCAAAACTAAAGTAAATTATTTCAACAAAAAATATACATATAAATAGTTTTAGTACATGGATAAACAAATTTTGAAATAGGTATTTCGATTTATGCATTGAAACAATATTATTAAAGTCGTGACAATCACAATTGATATTATTTCACTTTAAAACTCAAAATTTTATCTTTAAAAGATATCTACAAAAATTGATAAGAAAAATATATTTAATTATCATTTAGCTCGATTCCTAAACAATACTACTCTATTATACGTACCAGAACACATATTATTAGTTTAATTGGACAAAGCTTGAAAATGATTATGACTTTCACATAGACATTGCATTTGGAGGAACTATTGTATCTGCAAGTCACATTTGCATAAAGTTCATTCTTAATTATTGTTTTAGCAAATTGGTTTTATAGGAGTGGTAAATAATGGGTTCCCTACAAAATTTAATTTAATTTATTGCATAATGGCTACATATATTGTATTGAATGAGATGCAAACCGTCCTTGGTTTATGAGCCAGACAACTTGCGCATCATAAATTGTGGGACCACCAACTCAATCATGTTGAGCCAAAAAGAAAATTTAAAAGAAAATGAACAAACTATCATATCAAACATGCAATCCAAAATTATATATACACATACTATAAATAGGACAAATATACCACATCAAATTATACCAATTAGTTTGTTTAGTTAGCATTACCAACAATATATATATATTAATCTTTATTTGTTTCTTATGAAATTATTTGTTAGAGATCTCTTATAATATAGAGATAAGATAGATTCATAATATATAAATGGGTGCAAATTATATCTTACAAACTAATTTTATGAAATTAAATTAGACTTAAAATTCATTTTTTAACAGTATAAGAATGGTATCAAAGTCGTGAGTTAGAACTCATCCTAACAAAATTACTTGTTTGTTGAGTCTATTGTGTCATATGTTCTCGGACTGCTATCAAACTACACATTAATGTTTAATATGTCTTACATGAAAGGGATGTTAAAAATCTCACATCGATTAGAGATAAAACCAAACTATAGTGTAAACACAATTTCACCTTACAAATTAATTTTATAAAGATGAAATAAACTTAAAATTTATTTTTTAATATTGTGTTAATTAGGTTAATGTATGGAATGAAAAGAAAATAATAAGAAATAGTTTAGTCATACAAAATGTTTGACATTTAGAAAACACGGGTATCTAAAAGTCATGTGCTAAGCTGTGAATAATTTAAATTCAGTTCAATATACTTATTTTAAAAGTCAATACTCCCCTAATGTCTTTTTTATCATTGATTATAAAATTTGAAAAACAATATTCTTACTTTGAAAAAATAAACATTAATTGGTTGGAATGTTATATTTGTACTAAAGGTTTTAGACAGAAACATGAATTCTGGTATGATTATGGGAATCCCATTAATTATGTTTTGGGTGTAGATGTTGTTTGCACGCATAGAAAAGCATTAAGAAGATTGAATATGGATGTAATATTTGAAGACGTCAAAACAATCTTTATTCCTTTGTGTGTAACTAATAACTACGTACGTAGGTGGGTTGAAAATTATCCACAAAGTCTCGGGTTTTGAAAGTTTTACTTTCCATCATGTAATTTTCAATGGCATATCCTTTTTTTCGTTTTCATCATTCACTCAATTCGTGATACTTTATTTTCACCTTTAAGATTCTGCTCTTCTAATAAATTCTTCATTCATTTTAAGAAATAATTTATAAATGTAATCTTATGCGATATCTGCATAATAATTCTATAATTACCAAAATGTGGAATACGTTAACATATACTATCGAATTTTTTTGATATTTTGATATATTTTTAATAGTCTGACTTTGAGAATCATACTTATTCTCGTCATTAACTACTTATTTTTCTTTATTGTTAGTTTCACCAATATCTAAAGTATTATTATCTTGTCCATTTAAAGAGTTACTTGTATTTTTTAATTCATTTTTTCTTATATATTTTTATAAATTTATTTATAACTTCTTTTTGTGATGTCATTAAAACCTTAACTTTTCTATTCTTAGATTTTTTAATAGTTTGATTCAAAATTTGTAATTGACATATCTATATATTTTTACATAAAATAAAAAATTATAATATATAAAACATTATTGAAAATAAGTATATAAAAAGAACGAGTTAAAACAATAAAACTTTATTTTAGTTGTTAAGAAAGTAAACTCGATCGTAGACAAATAGTATTTTTGAAGTCTCATGTCTCTTCTTCTTTGTCAAGTTTCAACATTTTTATAAACATGCAAAGTTTATTTTGAGATTAACCATTAATTAAAAAAAAATATTGTTCTTCTTAGCTAGAACCCTAAACCCTAGTCCTAAACAAAACCAAACAAAAGAAAGGCATTGTTAATCCTATTGCAAATTTGCATATTTATTAATAGAATAAAATCAACACCATACAAATATAAATAAAAGCATACAAACCATAAATGAGAATAAAAGTATTGTTATATACGGACAATATGAGATTAAAAAATAAAATTTGTCAAAACCTTTAAGAAAATAACTCGAAAACAATAAAAATAAAAGAAAACAAGGAGATGCAAGGAGTGAAATTAGTAGATCAGAAGTCGCAAAGAGATTAAAAAAGAAAGTAAATTCAAAAGTGAAGTCACCGATAGATAAAGTAAAAAAATAAAATAAAAATCAAAGTCAAAGACTCTTTTTCTTAAACAAAATTATGATTTATTGAGAAAAAAATTAGCTCATTAAATATCACTTTTAATACCAATGACACTAATAATAATTTAATTAAATTTTATTCTCAAACATAAGTGTATAATTAATTTAATAGAGGTATATTAGTATTATTTTTTTAGAACTTTTTTATCTTAAACAAAATTGTATAATTAATTTAATATAGGTATATTAGTACTAAAAAAATTTGAGATATTTTTTTAAACATAATTTTATAATTAATTTAATAGAGGAATATTATTAGTAAAAAAAATAGATATTTTTTCAGAGGTCTTAATTTATTTTACTCTTGAGTTGGTCCTAACGAAGAGAATAGTGTAAGCTACATCAATTTCATGGAAATCAAGTGAGCTAACTCATAACTTTTGGCATAATAGTATTCACTTATTGTTTTAGGTTGCATTAATTATCAATTATCTTGTAATAAAACACTCACAACAAAATTGCAATGTTAAAACTTTTACACCCTAAGATAGAAAGAATTGTACACTTTTATTCTAATTATCCTAGTTGTAAACATTAAATGCAATGCTATCAATAATATTTCCGACTTCACTTAAGGTTTTAAAAAGTTTAAGAAATTTTAATTTGACTCTCGCTCAACACGTTTACCAAAAATTAACTCTTGACTCAATATTTAGCCTATTAACTTATCGTAATATATATTATTTTAAGATAAGCTCTTACCTTACATTTGCTCTGATCCCCATACCCACTCACAATCTCCCACAAATCAATTAAATCCCTAAATTAGGGCACAGAAGGGAATATAAAGAACACTTCGAAACGGTCCATATTTACAAACACTGAACATAAATTATCCTAAAATATAATAGCCTATTTATTGAAAAAAGAAAAAATATAATAATAATAAGAAGAAGAAGAAGTAATAAATATTTTGAACTGTTAGAAAGTGAGTTATTGATAAGACATGACTTGTTAAAGCCTTTAATATTCGTCAATTAATGGGTTCCTTTTCTCTAATTTTGTTGGTGACTTATTCATTCTTCCCAGTGTGGCTATTACTGTTCAAGTCGAATCAAAATAGCCGAAATGGGTCACAAGATATCATGGACAAAGGAATATCAGGAGTGAGAAGAAAAAAAAACAGACAATAGAGAAACTTTACACTTTTCTTCTTTTTAGTAATTTAGAAAAGACAATAGAAAAAGAAAACAACAATTATTGGTCAATAAAAACCCCAAAACCCTGCATTTCTTTCTTATTTTTTTAAGGAAAAAGCTTTATCAATCGTTTTTTTGAACTTTATTCCATGTGTATAAAGAGCCTGTGCTCAGTGGTGTACCATGTGAGCTTTTGATGCTACCAATATTGGCCTTAGCAAAAGGCCTAAAGAAAACAAACAAACCCTATCATACGTGTTAATATATATAATAGATTATGTCACAACAAATCAGTAAAACTACGTAAATAAGTCTCGAAAATTACAACATCTTAAAACTTTGTATTTAAAACAAAAAATTGAATAAAAACAAAAACAAAACAAGTTCTTACGTACGAGTAACTACTTCTAACTCAGTCTTGATGAACTTAGAGAAGAACATGTTCCTGTATTTGGAATTTATATTAAAATTATGTATAGAGATGCTCTTTCGGCTCAAATTATTTAGAGAAGCTTTAATTGTATTCTAATTTTGTTAGGTCATTTATGTTTTGTTTTTCTCGATCTTTTATGTTTGAATAATGGATGTTTGTGAAATTGATGTTCAATAAATTAAATTTATAAATTTGATTTTATTTTAAATTAATTTTGAAGTATTATATTTATATATTTTCATTAAAAGTAAGTTTAGTATTAAACTTCATTAATGTTTAGATTTTACGTCCGCATAAAATTTACGAATAGTGTATCGAGCCAAATTAGGTTTACCTAATAATAATAAAATATCATTTTTAATCTTAATAATAAGATTTCTATGTCTAAAGTTAAAATTCTCTTTACGTGGGATAAAAATAGTAAAAGGATAGAGTTTCATAAAATGTGTGAAAAAGCAAGGGTATAAATAAACGCTGCTTATTATTAGCCATTAAAATTGAGTATATTGATAGCATCACCTCACCTGACACTTGTTCAAGATCGAATTTAAAAATATAGCCATCCTTTTACTGAATTTTTTTCATCATTGACGATGACATATAGTTTTTAATAATGAAAATTTTAAAGTGACATTAAAACTAATCTGGTTTTGAATGTGAAAAAAATGTGATTATTTTATAATCTGGTTTTAATTTTATAATTTTTTAAAATTTTATAGACACACAAATAAATATATATATATATATATATATATATTAAAAATATTTTTTTATCTTAATTGATTAATTAATGTCTCTAATTGGATAAATTAAAATAATTATTATCTTAATTATATGTTAAATTGGTCTATCATATTTAAAAACCAAAAAGTGTAAATGTTAACTATTTAAGTTTACAATATTTATTGTTATATATCTATATCCTTTAAGTAATATAGTAAAATAAAGTGTTGGCGGGTGAATATGTTTTGCTAACCCGTCAGTTTGAATATTAGACAAAATAAGTTAAATAGACAACTTTGTTACTAATTTGAGTAATTTAATACAGAAATTACTGATTTGGTATAAGTTTTAACAAATTAGTAAAGTCGTGCCACATTGACACGACTTTTTCGTGTTGCAAACTTATCTCAACTTCTTGAAATAATGTAGAACAATTAGATATAAAGCACCTAAGATCTTACACATGTTATTGAGAATGATAATTGTTTTTGCCAGGTCAGGATGTCAAAACTTAGAAGTACACAAGTCTTTCGACCTAAAAGTACATAAGTCTTTCTACTAGGCCGAGGTGTACCACGAAGGTCATGTGTCCACTCCACTTCTGACTCTTCAACCATGATGTGTCCTCTACTACTAATGTCGATGTGTTTTCTTCCAATAAGGGTGCGATGACCTCTGTGTGGGAGCTTGCAAAGATATACTAACGCTTAAGTCAGCTACTATTAGTAAAATAGTAAGGTTTTAATAGAAGATTCTACTAACATTACCTTGTTTTAAGGTTTCTTAATTAGTGTGATTATCCTTATTCTGCTCTACATCCTTCTATGATATGTCCAATAACTATGTGGATATATACTAAAGGGTTGGCCTTCGAGTCTTTGACCTTTTTGGTATAGGTTGAAGTGTCTTCAATCTTTTGTGGGTCAAGGTGTCTTCGGTCTTTTCATGTACAATAGCAATCAAACTCTGACAATTTGTAAGAAAATATCTCAAAATTTAAAACATAATAAATGAGGTTTTTGAAAAGTATATATGAGACAAAATGAAATGTAAGAGAATAACAATGTGCAATGGAAGAATACAAAGAATGGGACAAGAGAGAAAGAGATAAAGAATCTTGGGGGAGGAGGAGACGACACTGCTTAAGGAGAATAAGGTAGTGATTGGATTAGGGAGTGGATGTGAGGGGGAGTTAGTTGATGAATTTGAGAGGATAAAGAGGGGATTGTAGTGTTATTTGTATTAAGGGATTTGAAAGGATGAATGAAAGGATTTGAAGGAAAAGTTCATGAGAGTTTGGATAATGTAGTTTCAAATAAAAACCAAGGTTAATTTCGTCTTTCATTACATCGTGTATAATACATCTTTGCATATCTCTTTCCATATGCGAAAATGTATAAAAGCATTCCCCTACAAATGAGTACTTCTAAATCGACACAAATGACTGAAAACAAATGTGCTACTTAATGACATCGTCATAAAAAAGCCTTAAAGATGCAACACTTGCTTGTAAGGAAAGTATTGACACCTTAATACAATGTATTTTATATAAGGTCATCTTGTTAATAGATGTATATCATTGGCACTAAAATACGTATAGCATTTATTTTCTATATTAATTATAAATAAAACTTGTATAATTTACGTAAGATTGATTAGAAAGTAATATATTGTTTCTTTTAGCCAATATCATATTTGATTTTCATACTGATATTATATCAGTTACAAAGATAATTAATGAAGAGAATGATTCCCCCATTTTCAAAATTGTGAGTGTATATATTTTAGCATCCTGTTTTTTTTTTTTTAAACCAACGTTACATTATTAACATAAATTGATGGTTTTATATTTAAAAAATGAAGTGTATTATCAATTTTCATTATTAGTAAAGAAAAATAGTGACAGTATAAAAAGTAATTCGATACTTGACCATCAATCACTTTTATTCTTAACTTTAATGTAGTCAATTGATTTATTCACGTAAGTTTAATTTTAGGCAGTAAATTTGACATTTTATTCGATATTTTTTCTTATAAAATCGTATATGAGTGATTGTTAGAAAAAACAAAAGTGAAAATTTGGATTCGTGGACGCAGGAACGAAGAGAATCTTTTTGGAACACTTTCTGTTACACTTTGTGGCGTGAGATGGGAAAGTGATAAAGAAAACAAATAATAATAAATAAATAAAAAAGTAAAACTATAAAGCAGGTTTGTATGTGGCGCAGAGGCACCGCACTATTATATTTATTTATTTCCTTTTTTTAATAGCCAAAGTACATAAGGCAGCATATTCCTTCGAATGTTCTATTTTACTCTTTAGTCTTTCAAAACCCTGGAATTCATCATTAATAGTTGCATATGATAAAAGAACTATATATCCACTAAAGTTTGTGGGAAAATTTCTTAATATATATTAAATTGATGCATTTTAATTATTCTCTTATTAATTTGTTTAGTATGAAAATTATGTTATATAATTTAAAAATACTTGCTGTCCTTTCTTAAGATTTTTTTTTTTTTTTAAATTTATGTTATCAAACTAAAATTATTAGATTCATTTTAAGAGTAAATACTAAATTTTAGTGTGAGTAATCGTTCTAAGAGAGAACGATTTGTGTATTTGATGAACATCTTGTATGGGACTCCCTCCTTCGTCTGTATTGTATATCATGACTATGTATAAAAGAAAATAAAAGAAAAAAATGTGAAGTTTTTGCAATATTAAAAAAAATCTTAATAAGCTTAATTGACAATAACAAACACTAAAATTATATGATTTTATTTTACTTTAATAAATAAATCAGATTTATAATGATTTATTGTGTAGAAGAAGTTAGTTGGTAATCAAGTATTTCTTATTAATAACATGGATAAAATTATATTTGTTTTTTACTTTTAAATATAAATTAAATTTAATCTTAAAAATACTTGTTCAAATACTTAAGTAGGAATTATACAGTCTTATACTTGTTTTTTTATTTTTATATATATGTTAGTTTAAGACATTATATTGAACTATCTAAATATTTTAAATTAATTTATTATAAATTTTGACATACGATGACATTTCAAATTTCATTCATCATTTGTTATTGTATCAAAAAAATTTGAATTAAAAAATATACCAAAACATGAAAATCACATATTTATCGAAAAGATCTTAACAAAGTAAAATAAAATTATTATTCAATATTCGTCCAATTATGTTTCAAAACATAAATATAAATGATCTCGTAATAGATTCTATATTTCTAAAAAAACTAAAAAATTACTTATATATTGACGTCGGTTCCTCTCTATATAATAAATAATTAGAACGTGTCAACCCAAACTACACCATCAATATTCAACTTAATAATTATTTTCTAAATCCTATCTCGATAATTTTCTTTCGTATGACAATTTATTAAGTTGAGTTTCGAAATATACACTCATACATTAATATATTCTTAAATAGTCAGGGACCTAATTTTCTTAAATTTATATGCTATTTTATACAATCAGTATTATTTTAAGGTTCCTTGTAACTTCATAAGTACATCATAACTTTATCTTATTCATTATTTAAATAACTAATTTATACACTCGAAATTAACATAATGAATAATGATGAAATATATGTTCTAAATTTATTGCATTCATTTTGTTTAATTTGATGTTTTTTTTTTATCTTTTTAGCTTAATTTATGATTATGGAAATAATATTTTTTTTAAATATTTTACACAACACTATAAAGATAAAAGGGATAATATAAAAAATAATTAAAAATATAAATACAAAATTAATTACGAACCAATATATCACTAAAATTTAAATCAAATAGTAAAAACATGAATAATTAAAAGAATAAAAATAATTCATAGTACTAAAAGTAAATTAGATAATAGAAACATAAAAAATATAAAAAAACTATTCTTGAAAATAAATTAAATAATACAGACATAAAAAAATGGAAAATATATTATAGAAAATAAATTAAACATTAGAAATGTGAAATGAAAGATGAATATATTACTCAAAACAAAATAAATAACATAAATATAAAATAATAAATAATAATAATATATAGATCATAAATAAATAAATAAATAAATAAATTATTAAAATATCTTTAAATTTATTAAGATCAATATAAACATAAATTAATATCACTCTCTTTCCCAAATTGGTGCAATTTTTTTTCCAATTTTCTAAAATGGTGCAGTTTTTTTTTTAAATTCCCAGCAGAGGTAAGTTATGAAAAAATGGCACGACTTCATCTTGAAGAAGTCGTGCCAAATTAAGGCGAATTTGATTAAAATAAGCTGAAGTCGTGCCAACATGGGGAGACTTCTGTGTTATGAAGAAGTCGTGCCATATTCAGACGATTCTAATTAACATTTAAAGCAAAGTCGTGCCAATATGGAAAGACTTCAATATTAAATTGTTAATGAAGAAGTCGTCCCATATTGGAGAGACTTCAGTGTTATATTGATAATGAAGAAGTCGTACCATATTGGAACGACTTTAGTTTGAATAAAAATTAAATATTTTTTAGTCATATTAATTAGTTAAATAATAATGCATATAAGTAATTAAAAATTTCATGATGATTTTGGTTTCTTATAATAGGACATGAAAGTTATCTATGAGAGCCTGTGCCACAAGGAGGTCTTCTTCGGTGTCGTCTAGGTCTAGGTGAAGATAATGATAATGACGATCCAGTTCAGAGTCCTCAATTAAGACATAGACGACATCGAAGATAATGATAATGATGATTACTTATATGCATTATTATTTAACTAATTAACATGACTAAAAAATATTTAATTTTTATTCGAACTAAAGTCGTTCCAATATGGTACGACTTCTTCATTATCAATACAACACTGAAGTCTCTCCAATATGGGACGACTTCTTCATTAACAATTTAATACTGAAGTCTTTCCATATTGGCACGACTTTGCTTAAAATGTTAATTAAAGTCGTCTGAATATGACACGACTTCATAATACAGAAGTCTCTCCATGTTGACACGACTTCAGCTTATTTTAATTAAAATCGTCTTATTTTGGCACGACTTCTTTAAGATGAAGTCGTGTCATTTTCTCACGACTTACCTCTGCCGGGAATTAAAAAAAAAAAACTGCACCATTTTAAGAAATTGAAAAAAAAATTGCACCAGTTTGGAAAAAAAACCCTTCTAATCTTAATAAAAATGCATGTACTTGATTTATCCTCATCATGGATAATCACACAATATTTGTTTTATATGATTTGAGTAGCACAAGTCTATACACAAAAAATGATTAATTATTTCTCCCTCACTCAAACAATGATCCAAAGTTGGAGTACTACTTACCAACCAACAACTAATCTAACCACTTAATCTTTTTACACTTCTACCCACAATTTTTTAATTATTACCGTATTAATATATACACAATGCAATTATATCCCACTCTCAAATATTCAATAAATACAACCATACACCCACATTTAGTTAAACTTTTAATTTAAGTAAATATTAAAATTAACTCTTCTTATTTAACAAAGTTCCTTAATCGCTTCTAAAATTTTCTGGTCATCCACATATCAAGTTGAGTCCTTAACAGGAAATAAACTACTTACTCTATTTTTAAATTTTTTATTTTTAATATATTTAAATTTTATCCAACAGAAGTTTACCGGTGTTGGAACATAAAATATCTGAATAAAATTAAGTAACGAACAATAATGATGGCAGTGAATGACACGGTGGAAATTAGAATAGGTAAATGTCGTTTTCACAGAACAATTATATATCTGAAAATTCTAGTTTCCCGTGTTGTTTATCTAACACCATGCACAAAATTCAACTTAACACATTCAACAAAATAGAAAAAAAAGAGAGAGACAAATAAAATCAATAGAAGAAGAAATGTGAACGATAATGCATCAAAATTGCAAGATACTTCTAGACGTAACTATTATTTCCTTAATTATTTGGACAAATTTTCAAATGGGTGGAGCCTTACAGAGATATTATTTGTTCCAATTTTTTTTTTAAATGGAAGCTAATTGAGTTTATAATGAAAAAAATAAAGATGAATATATAAAAACTACATTTATATAGGTAACAAAGTTGTTGATTGTATTTTATCTTAATTTATAATTAAGAGATTTGCACTTCTTTTTTTATATCGATTTGGTTTAGTTTATTTGTGGTTTTATTTTTATACATATATAAACAAAATAGTCAATAACCTGTAAGAATCATATTTATATATAAAAATTTAAAACTTAATCATAAAATACTCATATGTATTAATTAATAGTCAACTATAAAACCAGTAAGAATCTTAACCAAATTGAGAAAAAAAAATGGTGATTTCTACTGTAATACCAAAAACAATTTTTAAACATATAAAGTTTAAGTATTTTGTTTTTACCGTTTATGGTTGCTGATGGTATATTCAGAATTACTTATTAAAAAACTTAAGAATTAAATATTTTTTTTTAAACAATTATAAAATATTATCTCTCATTCCTAAATAAAATTATAAAAATAGTTATACTGTATGAAAAATATATAAAACATTATTTTTAATAAAGACACGTGATACATTTTTTGTGTGACAGAACTATGATATAATCTCCACATGAAAGATGATATATCACAGAACTTTCATGAAATAATAAAACAAAATACTTTATAATTTAATTTAATTATGAAACACAATTTTTATAATATGGACAATAACATGTTTCTCTTTTTTAAGTGTTGCATTTTTGTGAAGTTTTAATATTATTTATTTGTTATGACATTGATTATTTTTATTAATTATATTTTTGTCTGCTTCTTAAAATGTGTACCTTAGAGGAAGAACAAAAGTAAAATAATAAATTACACAAAATTTTTATTAAAAGTAATAATTTATCGTTTTTTTTATAATTTTTACAAGTAAAATTCAAAAAAAATAATTAATAGGAATATAATTGTCTTTAAGGGTAATTAAGACAGTTGATTTCAGTTTCATCATTTTATTTAATGTGAGTTGTTTGCATATTCTGATTAAATGTATTTATTTTAGAAAATCAATGCATGTAAATGAATACATTTATATAAAGCATGATATTATTGATTATGCATTACATATTTAATTTATTGAATTTTGTAATAACTACAGTAAAATCACTCCTAAGTAGGTAGAAAATTTTCCTTGAAATTCTCACATATTACATAAAAGAATCAATAAATTGAAGTAAAATTTCAATTCTTATTTTAAAAAAATAAAACTAAATACTTATGTTTCATCTGATTTGATTAGGTTCTTAATACGACAAAAGGAAAAACTCTGAGACTCTGAGTTCAAGCGAATCCAGATGTAAATAAAGTTAAAAAAAAAAAAAAAAAAATTAAACGATAACGATCGATGAAACTAAGAAACTGCAGCGATGATGTTATCTGGAATTGCACCAATCATATTTTGGTACAGGATAGGTTAAAAAGCATAGGAAAAAAACTCTAGTCCTAAGGTGTTTTTGAATTGTTTATTTAGAAAGGAAAGAAAATGTGAAGGGTGTGTGTGTGTGCAATGTGTATATATATGTGTTGTCCCTCCCTCATCTCTTTCACCTCTTTCTTTCACCTCTTTTCTTTCTCTCTTCAGTCAAAAGAAAGGCCTTTGAGCTTGAAGGGGCACCACCAAAGGCCATAATACATTACCACCACCTTAAGGAATATCCTTTTTGATCCCTTTCTCTGTTACTACTTCCATTATTCTAATATATAAACTCTCTCTCATTCACATACTCTCAATACTAATAATAATAAGGAAAATTACTTCCCCTTCTCTCTCTCTCTGTATCATCCTAAAACAGAAAAATACTACTTCAAACACAAACTTTGATATGCAAGTGGCGGCAGAACTTCAACACACCCATCACCACCAAGACACTCCGATGTGCCGCCAAATCCAGCTCACTATAACCGATCACACCCTCTCGCACACCACCGGGGACGGTGCCTCCGACAAGCTCGACGGGGAGGATCTCTTCGTTCCGCCTCTAAACTTCTCCATGGTTGATAATGGCATTTTCCGCTCTGGCTTCCCAGAACCTGCCAACTTCTCCTTCCTCCAAACCCTTGGCCTCCGCTCCATCATGTCTGTCTACTCATCTCAATCACTCTCTCTTATCTCTTTTTTTTTTTTTTTTTTTTTTTTTTTTTTTTCTTTTTTTTTTTTTGGTTGTGTT
>Ga0214545_1001496_pt1 | contig 43738 bp, 25 predicted proteins | sample CNSS4metaG_FD_160064 | JGI IMG/M metagenome (GOLD analysis project Ga0214545, IMG submission 160064) | Root nodule microbial communities from cowpea collected in UCLA plant growth center, Los Angeles, California, USA - CNSS4 | ecosystem: Host-associated > Plants > Roots > Nodule | place: USA... | reverse complement strand
TTTAGTATTCTACTCTAAAATGTAGACAATTATAATTTATTTCAAAGTATTTGATATGGAAGAAATAATCATCCTCCTAATATTGAATATTTGATAATATTATGTTTTCTTTATCGTAATTTTTGTTGTTTTATAAAAATTAATATTGAAATAGTTAGAACACGGGTACGGGTACGAGATTATACCCGTTACCCGTTGGGGATGGGACAAAAGTTTGATACCCGTTGGGTTTGTGTATGGGGATGAATTTTTTATGCGGGGATGAGTATGGGATAGCGAAACCCGTCCCCGCCCTGTTGCCATCCCTAGTTATATGACATTAGTCTTACACATATAAGTCTTTAAACACCACTTTAATCCAAAAACCTTAAGCCAATGTTATTATGGGTGTTTATTCTTATATAGTGTTTAATTTTGTCTTTTCTATCCAATGTGGGACTTTGACTATTCCCAACATCTCCCCTCAAGGATGAGTCCCTTGTTTTTTTTCTTTTTCATATGATATATTTTCCTTTCCCTTCAGGTGTATGAGTGACCCCTTTTTGGTTATGGTTATGTGGTTAGTCACTTCGGTGACCCCTTTGGTTATGGTTATGCGGTCAATCACTCCGAACCATCGGCTCTAATATCACTGATGGGTTTATATTTTATATTTTTCACATATGGATTATGTATATTTTTCATATATGATATTTTATATTTTATATTTTTGACTCACACTTGGACTATTTCCAACACTATGATCACTTGGGCAAGACATTGCAATGTCACCTTCAATGTTTGTGATGGACTTTATCTCCTTCACCCGGTTAGATATTTTAAATCTGTTAACTTTATTAATGTTGTGTTGGGTTATATATAATTTTCATACATGATTATAGTTATAGTCATCGAGAGATTGTATTTCTTACATATAGTTATATGACATTACCCTTATACATTTAACTTTGTCAATTCTATTTAATGTGAGACTTTCACTCACACTTGAACTATTTTCAACAATAAAAAAGGTGGTTGACTGATAATTAATGACCATTTGATTAAAAGGGATCAAACAATGTTAACTCATAATACAGTTTTGAAAAACTACTGGAAATTTAAGGAAATTTAAAAGATTTAGATTAGACTAAGGGAAGTTAAAGATTTACATTACATAAAAATAATGAATATTATATAAATAAAAAATTATAAGTTTTTAGACTGAGAGTCATATCGTGTTTCTTTAATATTAAATTTTTGTAGTGTTTTTTTTCTTCTAAAAATTTAATAGTAATATAAAAATCAGGTCCATCTATCGTAATGATTTTCCAATATTGAATTATTATTCAGGAAAACAGTAATAACGAAGAGATCAAGTCGTTCCTGTAAGAACAAAATAGTGTCAAGTCAACATTTAGCATTCCAAATAAAGTAAAATATTTAATCACCTTTTTTCCTCTGAATTTGTCACTTTCTCACATATTTATGTTAAACCCTAAACAGTATACATTAACATTTTATATGACAATTTTAAATAGCTATTGAATGTATATATTTAGAAATAGTCGTTTTCAATAATAATAATAATTACTGAGCTTCCTTTTTTCACTATTCTGATTATTAATCTATGCTTATACATACACACACCCATATATAAATATATAACGATTATATGACTTTTCGAAATCATTTTTAGTGTATACAGATCCTTATTATGAAAATGTTGCCACAACTATTATTTTATTGTGGTAAATGTTGCAGTTACATAATAGAAATGCAATAATCCATTGTCGTTCTACCTGTCTTTGTACTAGTGTCATGAAAAATTAGAGAAAGAACAATTAAAGTCATTAAGATCAATCCAACACAGGGAAGGGTTAGTTTAGGTTAGTTTACAGAAGGTTTGAGATTCTATATGCTTAAGATTGCAACGAGAAACATTGGATTTGTTACTTCACCCTTTGAGAACAAATATGAACCTATATGACACTCCAACCACAAATCCAAAGCCAAACTACAAAACTTAGATACAGCAAATCGGGCACACTGCCAGAGAGAGTTGAAAAATAAAACCAACTAGCGAAAGACATGTCTGATAATTTATGATTAACATTTCACAACAACCTAAAACATTCTAGGAGTGAAGAAGTATTTTGACATGCAATGGAAGACGATATATTGTTTTGTTTGTACATTATTTTTGTTCTGATACATCCAATAAATTTCATATTGTTTAAAAGTCGAGATCAAATGCACTTTAAATATTCTTTTCCTTCCACCTTCCAAGATATTTAAGGACAAAACTATAATAAAGTTTTACACTCTAAATTGAATAATACTTCTGAAAATGCGATGATTATTCCTAAGCTTAATACTTGGTCGGACCAGCTTCTTTTTAATAAGCATATATATCCGATAAAATATTGGTGTATTGGTTTTGTGGATGTTTGGGATGTGGATTCTGCGTCAGATAGGCAAATTTGTCTTTGCTATTACGAAAATAGACAAATTTTTAATGATTTATGAAAATAGAGAAATCGTGTAGTTCTGTACGTTTTTTAAAAGAGAAATTGTGCACTCATCTCATGTTTTTATTTAAATCGGACGGTTAAACGATCAAATTAAGAAATCATGTAAGTGTTACACGTTTTTAAAAGCTGAAATTGTGTGGGAGTTACACAATTTCTTAATTTGACTGTTTTGATCATCCGATGAAAAAACAAAACACGTAAAAGGAATACACGATTTCTCTTTTAGAGAACGTATAGAGGACCGCACGATTTACCTATTTTGATAATTTTTTAAAAATTTGCCCATTTGTTGTAATATCAAGACAAATTTCCCTATGTAAACAAAAACCAGATTCTGCAGTAAGGATATTCTAGCAGCAACACAAGAAGCGGAAAAACTTCTTCAGAAACCAAAGCGCAAGGCGACAGAAGAAACCCACGCACACCAAAACAGTAAACCCAACCCAAAACATTGCATATAATTTGGTGACGACTTGAACTGCATCACCAAGAGGATACAGTATCATCCAAATGCAAATTGCGTAGGCTCCTGCTGTGCAAACTAATGAGATGAACATGAGAATGGTGAGGAACCACATGATAAGGTTGTTACGAAGGGAAACTACACAGATGAGTAATATGATTGTGCTGAGAGATGCTGAGAAAGAGATGGTACATAACAGCATGAATATCTCAAATTTTGGCCTTTGCTTGCTGTCGCCAAAGGCCAAAACTGAAGTACCTGCGTGACATATTACACCAGGTTCACAACCTTGGTCTGCACCTGAGTTAGATTGCCAAACACCCCCTGGGGGGTTTATGGCAATTTGGAAACTCATTGTTGCAAGAACAGTGGCCACCACCATTAGAGACCCTCTTCTCTCTTCCATCCAATTATGCCTTCCTTTTCGACTCTCCATGCTCGTTGGTAGTAATACTCCATCCATTCTTCAACTATTTTATCAGATGAGAGTAAAAACGATCATGCATTTTTTTTTTCCTTCGCACTTCCATTAATATACTTGGAGCAAAGCCTGGTCATATGTTGGTTCAGAAAATATACTTTCTGCGCAATTTCCTGTGCGTGGAGAATTCTGTGTTTGGTTCTATGGACAGTTGCATTATTTTAAGACAATATGTAAAATTGCAGAAGGTATTAAATTAAAGAGGTGGAGGAAAATAGTGTGCATGTCAACCAGATAAATAAGTAATTTAATGGAATGATGTAATGGAAATGCGAATTTAGGGTTTGCAATTAACCGGACATTATATTAATTTAATAGTTGACAATAACAGAGTTATTTTCTAGAATTGAACAGGTTAAACTCATTGTTCAAATTCCAACTTCTAAAGTATTATTGTTGCCATCTTTGGGTTTTCAACATACATAAACACGATGATAGGATGAATAATTGTTGGTAGAAGGAACATTGAATTTGATGACTATTAAAAAAGGTTTTGATTGGAGTTCATGATTGAATTGGCTAAGCCGGCAAGAATTAAAAACAACCTTTACAGTGTCGTGTTTGATACCTTTCCTCAGAATACAATTTCTTTGGTTTTAAAATAGTGTGTAAATTATGACCACTTAGGCAATGGCACCTTCACTGTTTGTGATTGATGGACTTTGTCTCTTTCACTCGGTTACATATATTAAACCCGTTAATTTTATATAATAGGTGTTAAATTCTATACAATATATATATTAACATTGTATGACAATTTTAAATAGCTATTGAATGTATATATGTCTAGAAATAGTCGCTTTCAATCATGATAATTACTAAGCTTCCTTTATTTCATTTTATACAGTTTTATCAACCTTATTGTGAAAATGTTGTCACAACTATTATGTTATTGTGGTAAACATTGCAGTAACTATTTTTTTACATAATAAAAATGTGAATAATCAATTGTTGTTCTACCTGTCTTTGTACTAGTTTCATGAAAATTACAGAAAGAACAACGAAAATCATAAAGATCAATCAGCATGGAAGGAGTATACAGAAGTTTTGAGATTCAATGTGACCAGGAAAGCAACGAGCAGCAATAGATTTGTTACTTCGTCCTTTAAGAACAAATATGAACACTCCCAACACAAATCCAAAGTTCAAAACAGAACTTAGATATAGCACACTAACACAGAGAGTTGGAAAATAAAACCTACCACCATGCATGACTTGTGCAGTGAAAGACATGTCTGATAATCTATGACTAACATTACACAACAACCTAAAACAAAGTCATGTCTGATAATCTATGACTAGCAGTTACGAAGAAATTTGACATGCAATGGATAAAGGACAACTAGATTGTTGGATTCACTCGTACTTCACTGTGTCTGCAAATGCATTTAGTGAGGATCCAAACAAGTAGGCGCAGGGAAAGGAAGAAGGCGATGAGTCCCAAGAGTATCATCCAAACTATAATAACTCTTCCAAACATGGTGGTAGTTGGACCCCAAACAAGGTCAGGAACAACCATTTGTGCACCAAAAAGGTATGTGAGGGTGAGGCTGCTGAGGCTGATGCACATGCCAATGGATAAGAGCCAGGTGAAAAAGCGATTATTGAGAGAAAGACCACTCACAAGTAAGAGACAAACGGCTAAAGATGAAACGAAGCAAACGGTATTGCAGTAAAGGAAGCTGGTGTAGCCGTTTGGATAAACCAGAGCTAGAACAGCTTGTCCAGAACATGAACTGTTTCGGCATTGAACTTCTCCACTCTCTTTTGCAGGAACAACACCACCAGGTGGATTAATGGCACTTTGAAATGTGAGACTTGCGATTAGTGCAGCCACCAAACTCAGTATCCCCCTCATGTCTTTCAACCATTCATCCTTGTCTTTGTGTGCCAACCAATTGCTTACACTTCTCAAAGCTTTTCTCCACCCTTTCATCGTTACCCCGGACTCACTCTCGATGTTGTTCTTCATAACTGAGATCTTTTCTACCTATGGCCTCAAGGAAATCAACTACTTATGTGTTGCATGTCACACCAGCCTAGTAATAATAAATTGATCAGATTAATTAATTACATTAAATTTTGTTTCAAAGAAGAAATCCCATTAGATGATAATCTACAAGAAAAAAAAAACCCAACTGATTGTGGATATAAACTCTCTAAAAATTCGTAAAAAAATAGCTTCTTATATTTTTATTTTTTGTAGCTTTTATGGAGTTTCAAAAACATTTCAAAAACATTGGCAGAAAAGATTTCATAAAATATGATAAACTTTGGTATCTCCAAAAATGTATTGAATTAAATAGGTTCATGATGCGAGTTAGAAAAAAAAAATCTATTTTCATTTTTAGACAGTCTAAATTTATGATGTGGTGGAGAAAAGATGGATGAGTCCTAACATTATCATATTTAAGGAATGCGCATGAGTTCTACTCTTTAAGGTTTTGCATAGAGCTTCTGTTGTAGAGTTAAAGTTAATTGATGGAAAGTAATAACAAGTATATAGAATCTATTCCAAGGAAACTATTTTATGTGTTTTTATAAAAAAAAAAAATGAAATTGATAGCCTGCAACTGGTGGTGATTTTTATGTATATTCATATGCTTAGAAGAATCCCAATTCGAAAACTCAGATTTTGGAATCACATGGTTCACATATATCATTATGAGAATATTCATATAACAGCCGGCATAGGTGGTTTTGTAGCTTTGTCTATTCAAGTGTCTCGCAGTTTGTATTTATGAGTAAATAACTTAACCTTAAACGTAAAGAATAACAATTTGCATTAAATTTAAATGGTTTATGAATACTCGTTAAAATGTTTGGGGTTAATCTTCATGTGAAACTAAAACTTCATTTTTGTTATATTATGGCAATAGTAGGAAGTGGGTTATTAGAAGCTAACTTATCGTTAAGCTTTAAATGTAAGATTTAAATTCATTTAAGATTTGGAACATTCTTACAAAATTTGTTAGTAATAAAATAGATGAAAAATTAAATATACACCTAACTAAAATTACTTTAAATACAGAAATATTTACCAAAATAGAATTTCTGTACATTTAAAATTCGTTAAATTGCAGAACACACTTTATCTTAAATTAAAAACTTAAGACAGCAAAATCAAGTTTTCAAAATTTAAGAACAATATAACACGCCATTTCAAATTCAAATGGTTTGAAAATTATATTTTTAGGACTAATAAATTGTTTTAAAAACTATATTTCTACCATATGCCACTTTTATCAAATCAATGTTTCGCTCATTTTTAAATCGACTATAAGTTTTAAATAGTTTTCGCAGTGAGGAGATAGAAAGATTTATAAGAATTTTTATTTACAACTTGGCAATTTATAAGAACTTATCTAAATTTGAAAATTTATGAGCTTTAAATTGAAAAACTATACTATCTATATACAAAGAAAGAATGGGTACAAATGACGAATGCAGAGTCAAAAATGCATCTGAACAATGAACTGTATGTACAATTTTGTAAACTACATACAAAATTGGGAGCACACGCTCTCCGCCAAAATGGAATTCGCACTATAAAAGTCCTCAGCTAGTTGAATGCTGCATAAGCTCCATCCACTGAAATAAGCAATAAATAAATAAATAAATATAGCTCATTTTGTTAACCAGAATCTTCATTTATTTATATTTCTGCCTCAACGAAAGGAAAAAGAAACTCAAACTAACCTGTCTCAATAGGTTTGCAAGAGTCCTAGGCAGTGCCTCAATGTTCCTCAGAACAATGTAGTAGGGAAAGGGAAAGGAATCCATGTACTTGGAAAATTTCATCTTCCCTCCCTCAAAAGAAGCTTCCTGCAGTTCAGAAAGTAATGAAAAGTGAGAAGAAAAGTTGCCTACAATACTCTCAATTCAAGAACATTTAAGCATAATAATAGATCAAATACCTTCAGATCCATAATTGACTCCTGAGAATTATCAAGAAGCAAGAAAGCAACCATTCGATTACCAGTTGATACATCTCTAACACACCGTTTTAAATTCTCCTGAAAATATTAGAGTTGATGATGAGTGAACAAGGAGGTCACTAGTTAAGAATACAGATAAATAGGACAAAAGTAAAAAAGTATAAAAACAATTTTTTTATCTACCTTTTCATGAAACCGACCATCTGCAATTATCAAAACCAGTTGCTGCAGTGGGTTACGCCCAGATGGAAGTCGTGCTTTTACAACAGCAGTATCCAGTTTGTTAGTCAGGTATTTCAATAGGTCAACAACTGGCTCATCAGCAATAGTATTCTCTTGCTCGAATGTCAAATTGGATATCATCTGCTCCTCATCCAAACAAAAAGTTAGACCTAGATTAGACTTAGATCCTCTCAAAAGCATATTCCACACATGCACAATGATTATAATAAAAGAATCAAATTATAAGTCAAGTTGTTATCTTTCTAACCTTAACACCAGCCTCTCCACTGAAGGGTCTGTCAAAGTCGTGCAACAACTTTATGTTTCCTTTTGTTCCAAAACTAGCAACAGCCAAGCTTCCCATTTCCAATTGAGAAACAGCACGACATACAGTAACCAAAGCTTCAATAGCAACATCACCACAGCCATTCTCTGACATACTATGTGAATCATCAACAGCTATAACAACTTGGTAATCACGTTTGTTGGGTCTGGTCCGCCTCAGCCATATTCTGTCCTTACTATAATCACTTGCTATATAAGGAATTACCTGGATTTTTTTAAGATGGTAAGTTAAGAACAGATATATTGTGAATAAAAAAGGTTAAAGTTTCTTCGAATAAGAATAATTCTTCTACCTTTTTCATATTTATTCTTTTTCCAGTTCTATAATCCCCTTGGAGCTTGCTAGCCAGAGTGGGCTCCATTACAAGGCGCAGTTGCTCAGCCAACTCAATAGACAATTTTGTTGTGCTAAGTTCGAATCTACTCCAGAGAGCAGTAGCATTATCTTTCACATGATCAGGTACATCACAAGGTTCTCGGCCTTTACCCAAGTCTTTGTCGTCCAGAGAAAGCTGGCTTAGATCTGTGCTCTCGCTAATGAATGAACTTCTGAAAGAAACCAAATCTTCCAAACGATTCTCAAGATCAATATTTATACTAGCAAGAGGATGCGTTGATCCATCATCCCGCAATGTTTCCATGACTGACGGATTCGCTTGGTCCCTTTTTTCGTTTTTGGCTACTGATGGATTACTTACAGAAATCGTTTCTGAGTTTTCCTTTTCAAACTGTAACTTTGAATCTTCTCCAGCATGACATTCTTTATCAGGCTGGTCACCGTCAAAGTTTCTATCTACCTGCTCCAGTGTTGCAGGCCCCAAAGCCTGAGCTGTTCCCTTTTCAAATTCAGAAACATAGCCGTACTCATCAACATTGTCATCTTTCATCTCATCCTGTTTCTCACTGTTATCTCCCTCAACGTCACCAGATACATTAATTCTTTCTTTCTGATATTCAAGTGCATCACCTATACTCCGATGAGGATTAGTATGCTTTTCCTGAATAGAACGCTCACTCTGGGGATTATCATGAGATTTAGGTTTATTTTCACCAAATCCCCCACCATTAGACGAGTCAGACATCTTAAAATCCATCTCAGATATACTTGAAGGCACACCTCCAAACAGAGTAGAGTCAGAGTCATGATGGCTATTAGACAAATTTGACTCTGCTGCAACATTTTCAGAACCAGATGTCTGCCAATCAAATTTGGACTGTAATGCTAATTCAGCAGCAGAGACTTCCTCATTAATCAACTCCGAAGGTTTAGATATATCCTCTTTCGGTTCTGTGGACTGCATGTCTCCATTCTGTTGACCTTGATCATCCATTTCAGAATTCACATCAACTTCAGTATGTGCCTCTTCCATAACTTCGTCAGGGGAGCAAGTCTCTTCTTCCTGCCTCTCTTCCTTTCCATTCTCAGCTACATTATCTTGCTCATCAGGTTCTGCATCTTCCATGAGATCTGCAGATTCATTTAAATCCAAATCCATGTCAGAGGTTTGATCCAACTCATCAGGCTTCAATCCAGTAGGATCTGAATATGCTGCTTCTTTGTCCATTGTCACTTCATCTTCTTTCTCTCCATCACCTACATCATCTGGTATTACAGTTTCATCATCCTGAGCATCACCTTCATCAGAATTGCCATCTGCAGGTTCATTAGCTGTAGAGTCATCCTTGGCTCTTAACTCTCTGTTGCCTCCATCTCTATCCTTAACCGAAGGTCCAGATTCATACTTCTCTCGTGTATCATTGGGAGTTTCATTTTCATTCTTATCACAAACCTTCTCACCCACAGCTTCACTGTCTGGTCCAGTGGGTCCCATTTCAGACTCAAGTTCCCCATCCTCATTATCAATATCATCATCTTCTCCAGAGTCTTCACTGAGGCTCAATGCATCAGCCTGAAAATCCTGCTCCATCTCAATCCCTGTATTATTGCTACTTGGCACTTTATCCGAGTCATCTTGTTTTTCATTTTTCTGCAATATTGACACCGATACATTATATAAATACCAGAACTCTGACAAGAATCTTAAAAATCAGCAAAATATATAAGTAATAGCTTACCTGTTCACTTGTTCCCATCAACTGATCTTCGTCAGCAATCTGATCACTGACATCCTTTAATCCGACACCCTCTCCCATGCCTGTACCACTTGAATCTCCAGTGGTATCAAGAGTTCCATCGTCTTCCTGGTCTTCAGCGGGAGATATTCCAAAACCTTTTGAAAATAAAGAAGCTAAAACATTTGCAATAACATGAGTTGTTACAGATACCTGCAAAAGGACATACAACCATCCAACTTAAAATAGAAAATGATATATTGTCTAAATAGAGAATATGTCAACTGATCAACAGAATATCATAGAAATAAAATGAGCTTATATACAGAATGAGGAGAGTATTAAGCCTTACTGATCTGTGCATGGCTAAGAAATTTTTCATGAGTTCATCACCAAAGTTTAGTAATTGATCCATGAACATATGTAGGCTTTTAAAATGGGCTCCAACAGATGAATAACTGCTGATTTTATCGTCACAACAATTCACTAACATCTCCTACACAGCAAAGGTATTGTCAAACTAATTATACAGCAACAAAGTGTACTAAAAAACATGCAAAGAGAAAAGCTTACCCCAGAAGAAACAACTTTGAAAAGATCCTCACATAATGTGTCCAAGCTAAGATTTGTAACAAATGACTCAAACAGTGATTCCCATGAAACAATTTTTTCCATGGACTCATCAACCATAGGAATATTGCTTGGCAAACATAAACTCTGCAATACAGATGCAAGATGCTGATATGTAGACATAAGGGCTTCATTGAACCTGGCATTAACCTCCACAGAGTTTCTTTCACAAAATCTATCTCCAGATAGATCTACTTGATCAAAATTTCCCTGTTTTGCTGTTGTAAACTCATCCTCGATTAATTTTGCCTGAAGAAAACATCATTTAATCCCCAATTTTAAATTTCAAAATACTAGGTTTAACAAGAATAAGTCAAATTACCAAGTACCTTGTCAGTTATTTCTAGAAAATGTTGGATCAGAACTTCTCTAACTGTGCTCCTATCCAAATCTTTCTCCTGCAGTTCAAGAAAATGATCCTTAAAATCCCAAATGGTCTTGAAGTTTTCAGAAACCAGCAGCTCCATTTCCTGAGTAACAATGCAAGGATGCAAGGAAGAAGTCACTGGAGTCACAGCTTTGGACTTCCCAATTAGGTAACAATCCAATGATTCCTGTAATCATGTTTTCATGAATCAGAGAAGAGAATAGGTACTACTGCAAATTCAAAGAAATCTACAACAAAAAACCAACATATGCACCTTTGATTTACAGAACAACGGTAAAAATTCTTCAATGAAAGCAATCATCCGACTGACCAAGGGTCTGGCTCTATTGCATGTGTTTAAATGGCTACTTTCTAATACTCTCAGTAAAAGCAATTCTTCTCGTGATGTAGCATACAGAGTATCAAACAATTGCTGCATGATCAAGAAAAAAGAATTCATACAAATATTTAAAATACAACCAAAATCAGATGTCCAAATAAAATTTTAGTAACAATGCTTACTTTTTGTTGCCACATGCACCTATAAGTAGCATACTGTTTTGGAATAATAGAACAAATATAATTTCTTTCGTTATCAGTGGAGGAGGAAAATGAAAACATTTTCCCCAGAGTAGAAACACGTTCTCTAAAGCATTCCAATTGCTTGTTGAATGCACTGGCAGCAGTTAGTTGCTTTTGTTGTATCTGAATAAGTTGATTGAGGAAAGAACTAGAACTGTCAACCTACAGAAACCAAAGATATTATATGACTCAGAAGTCAAAGAAACATGTGGGCAAATATGAAAAATTCAATTATTAAATAAATAATCCCTGCACAAAAGTAGCAGGGTGGAAGACACTATATAATGCAAAGTAAAAATAAGAAAAAAATAACACGCATATGAAAACCAAATGAATCTTACACTACAAGTAATTTGAACAAGTCATTCACCTGTTCTAGAGTTATATCTTTGTGCGGATTGAGGCACATCTGCTGCATAAGCAGCACAGACACAACACTCTTGTAGTAATAATCAATGGCAGTTTTCCACTCCATAAGCAAACATTCTTCGGCACTCTTACTTTCAACTTCAGGAATTCCTGGGGTTACACACTGTAATCTACTACTTGTTAGGAGTAAATACGATATGTTCCCAGAAAGCTGAAGGAACCACCAAGTTTTATGCTGGTCCTGTATATTAGTTCAAATAAAACAAAGGAAAAATTGAAAATGGGATTTTATTAGATAATTTTATTAAGTAATCTGGACATTCATGAAAATAAACAGCCAAGTTTCATACTGCTGTATAAGCTGACTTGTGTCGAGACAGTCCATTGCTTTCTAGAAGCTTAAGAAGCTCAGACAAAGCTCTTCTCTTCCCTTGACCCTTTTTATCTTCCTTCCAAAGATTACCATAGTCAACTGCTGTGGTATATATATTTTCAATCATATGCCACACAGCTTTCCATCCTTTCAGGTCAAGTGTACGCTGGGAATCACATGGTCTAAATATGCTTTGAATTTCTGCACAGATTACTAAGTTTCAATATTTCTGAACAAGAAAACAAGACAAAAGTACAAGGAACATAAAAAAGAACAGGATAATAAAACAAGGGAGAAGGAGGAACTTTCAACACCTTTCTGATGTAAAGGAATAATATCCAATACTGATGTTTTCTTAAGTAACAAGTTCTGCAAAGCACTGTCTAATTCCCTGCCAAAGTTGTCAAACCACATGAACCTACACCAAGAAAAACACTGTTAAAACAACTCAAATTATAAAAGATTAAGCTATACTGTGTACGCATCCGAATATAACCTGTTTTCACTGAACAATGACAAATCAAAAGAACCATCAACCAAACCCTTGCTCGTAACATCATAAATGGGCTTATGATTATGAAAAGATTGTGTTTTTCCTCCTCTTTGTGCACCTTCTAGGTTAAGGAAAATAGACACGGGTTGTTGCAAGACATCCTTCACCAATAACAAAAGAGAGCAAAATATCAATATCATATTTCAAGAAGCATTTACAAATTTTAGTGAGTACAGACAAGAAAAATCAAGGTGACGGATAGCAAGGCAAAAAAACTAAAAGTTTGCCCAAATAAAAGGCTGGGAATAGAAAAGTTGCAATGAGGAAAATGAATTGCTAGTGTCTACGCCCTTTCAGATACAAAAATATTCTACAACTTTGTATTCATAACACATTAGATGTTAGAAGATCCACCAAAGTCCCAAAGAAATAATTTGTTCCAATTTGGTTTCAAGTAGTACCACATTATATTAACACAAGATAATTACAACAAGGAAACAACACACAAGAGACAACAGGAGAAAAGGCCATTGATTTTTGCTAAAAGTGTTTTTCCATGCCTCTGTATATGCAACAAATCGTTCTTTGCAAAGCTTTAGGTATAAATTCACAAAAAAAAAAAACAACTGTAGTGTGAATATACTCAAACCATGCTCCCATCACAAAGAACATTATGAGCAGTTCCTCTCAAACCCTTACTATTTCTCAAAGAGAAAAATAACTTAAATTGAAATACATTAAATACCAAAAAGATTATGATGCATGTACCAAGCAAGCGCAAAGTAGTTGGAAAAAAATATCTCAGGAATAACAGTATTTAGTATGACAACATATCGACAACTACCAGTACATCACTAAGGTCCATGTGATCAGCAAGAACATTTAATCCAACCAATCAAGTCTAATTAAGTGTATCACAATGCTCACCTATTTCTAGCGGTATGTGATTTTAAAACTGTGGAAATCAAAAAAACCCTATAAAGAAGCCGATAAAGTATGTGTAGCTTATTAATGTTGTAATCAAATAATTGATGAATGAAATTAACACCATTAAGAAGGATTAGTGAAAAACGGAAAAAAAAGTTGCACATGTTCAAATTTGCTTTTGCATAATCAAATAGACAGCCTGAAACTTACAGTATATTTTTGTATAAGCTTTCTAAGCTTCTGTCGACTCTTTTTCATGCTTTCAAATGACAAATGACTCTTGCCATCCTCCCACCGACATAGTTTCACTAGTTTATTTAGTTCAATACCAACCTCTTTCCTACTAGCGTCAATGTACTTCAATACTCTGCAGTCAGCGCACAATTTGATACGCATTAAGGCCGAGAAAAAAATAGACAAAAAATGGAAGAAACAGTAAGTAAAAGGAACTTACATGGGTAAGAACTGCACATAAAATCCAAAGATATTGTACAAGAATGTTGACTGCTCCAACTGATAAGAACTGCAGGGTTTAATAATAAGTAAAGGATTTCAGATTTAAATTTTAAAATAAGCTAGCATATATCCTACATTCAATGCTATAGATTCCACCACATCAAAATATGACATGTCAAAAGAACAAAAACAACTATATTTTGTTTGATGGAATTGAAAATATTAAGTGAAATATTCTACTGACTTAGATGACTTTTCTTCCTTTTGTTTTCAAGAAAGAAACAAATTATACCTGGAATTAATTTTCAAAGATGCACTGATATGATTTTGACCAAGGAAAGAAAAAAGAAGCTGAAGACGTTTCTTGAATTCCCCAATGCTGGATGTATGTATGAAGTCCTCAAGACTGCAAAATACAAAACCATAATTAAAACAAACTCCACAAAAACATATAAAAAAATCTAAAAGATGAAGCTGCAAACAGACTGAATTTAATCTTGTAACATGCCTTTGGATAATTGATATTTCACAAGAGTTCGGTAGAAGCACAGAGTACAGAGGAAACCACAACTGCAACAAAATCAAGAAACAATGAGTGGTATTCTTACATTGAACAAAAATATTGAGATAAACAAAAAAGAAAATCTATTTCCCAAGTACATACAAGTGACAAACATCCCATAAAGAAAATTAAAAAAAATGCAAGATGTCGATCATTGCTTTCACTAAAGGAGTCATTGGAAGGAAATAAGACAATCAACAACATAATGATGGACTTGGAGTCAATGTCATCAACATGGATCACACATGGAGTGGCAAACCCTACAAACACTGTAGTAGCATAGCAGACAGTTGAATGAACATAATGCAGAAGGTTTAGATACAAGATGAATAATATATTAATTTATTTATACAAATAAAATTATTTATCCAAGTTTAGAGAAATTCACACTGAGAAAAGAAGTAATGGTCTAAACAAACAATCTTCAATCTTAGATGTCAAACAAGATACGAGAATTTTAGTATTTTCACTCCAATCAGAAACCCAAAACTGATGTACATGAGCAGAAATACCAACAGAAAAACACAAAAAAGGTTCAATGACACAAGTGTGACAAAAAGGGAACTTTCCTAGAAGAGGAGTGACTGCAAAAGATGTAATTATCCACAACGCTAGCATAAATCATCACCCTGAGGCATTGCCAACTAACATGCACAAAAGCAATAAAATTTGAAACAATAACTGATTTTTTTATTGGGAATGAGTGCCTTTGAAACAAACAACTTCCAAGACAGTGAAAAAAATTCAGGGGCAAAGGCCCACATAAAAAAATATAAATAAACAGAAACACTGAGCTCTTGACAAAACCCTCAGGTTCATGATTCAAAGAGCATTCCAAGAAAAATCTACAGATAAATATGTTTTAATGAAAATGTCAGGCAACTTTAGTTGATAAAAACATAACTTTGGTGCTAAATGCATATCCTGAGTTAGATAATGTTTTTGACTCATGGGATTTTATAATTGCTTCAAGGTATGTTCGGAGAGAATTTTGAGCTTTAAAAATATCAAGAAAAAGAGCAATCAAACACAATCAAAATCAAGGAGATGGGGGAGTGAAGATTGAGCAACAAGTCAGACACCATATCCTTCCTCTAGTACTTTTGGGTATGTAATGAAAGATGAACTTGGTTGGATGATGCAGTTATATATTTTTAGTATAATGGTATCTAATCACAACTTATCTTAAACAATAAAGTTATTAACATTTTATAATAAGTACTTTGAAACTAGGGTCAACTATATTAAATTTATTCTACACTTAAATGTAAATAAAAAAGTTATCATATTAGATAGACTTAAATATAAGCAAATCTCAATTAATTTAACCATATTTAATGATATTATTTATCATGACATGTTGGTGTAGACGATCTATTCAGTGAAAAAAACCCGTATTTCATTACCACTGTTTAAAAACCCTTTCGATCAGCAATTGTCGCAACATAGCGAACAGAATTAACATCTGACCAGATGAATTTGGAAATACTAATACAAAAGGATAAAAAATGCTAATACTATTATCTTGAAAACACCCCAAACTTATGTACACACCATCTCCCAAGCTAGATTAAACATAATTTAAAAAAAAAAATGTAACGCCAATAGCTGAGTACTGAGTAGTATCACGTAATAATTCAATTCAATAGTTATTTTATATAACAAATTTGATGTTTTCTATGTTGCACAACTAATGCTTTACATATGATATGGAATTAATAAGATTTGATGTTATTTGTGATGCAAATGGATTGAAGCAACACAATAGTTAGGATCTTTAGTTGTTCTTTCTATCATTCTTTATATAACAAAATACTAAAAATGGAAAGCCAAGTCACTTACTTTGGCTGCATTATTCTCATACTGATCCATCACCTCATCAAGCAAAGCAGGCCAAGAATTTAGTTCCATCTTTTGCCATGATGATAACAGATCATTAACAGATTTGAGTTGATCTACAATTCATATAAACACACACAAAAAAATTAGTAATTCCAAAGAATACATTTTCAAATTTATCTCTTAAAAGAAAATACATACTTGAAAGGGGGAACTTTGAACCATTTTCTTGCATCACTTCAGCTTTGTGAAGTAAAAACTGCAACCCTGAAAAAGCCTACAGAGGAGAGAACAGTTAAAACAAAACTGTAAAGTCATGAATAAAAACATGTTCTTTGTATTTTAAGAAGCATGGGTTAACAGTAAAACACTTCTAAGGGCATATAACTAAAAATAAATCCATATTTGATTAAGAGAAATGGGAGTACATTCAAAAAATCTTTTAGTAATCATGTTCATTGAAGGAAAATAAAATGACATACACAATTTTGGTACATGATTACTACCTTCGCTAAAGGAGTATCTGATGGGAGAGTCAAGAGCATGTCAATTACATCCAAAATTTTCTGAAGATCATTATGAACTTCCCACTCATTTATATGAGGAAGAATCTGCTGTTGGAGAGGTCCAAGTACTTTCAACATGTGTACCATTTCAGGAGCATTTGAATCCTTCACGAGAAAAAATGTAAAGAAAACACAGTCATGAAAACAGAATGGTAAAAACATAAAAGGCTCCAAAAAATAAAAAGGAGTTACGCACCTTATAGAAATTGTATCTAGTAGCAGATTTGTGAGACAGAAGGTACTTCTTTCTGTAGTCTAAACAGAGATAAAATAAGTGTTCTGGCATGAGTTTAGCATCTAAACTGGGCAAATTTATGGAGTGGACACCTGAGAAAACAAGATAAAGAATGGAAAACACGTGATGTTACTAGCAATGTCCAGTTTAAATCCTTTCATCAAAAAAAAAAATGCATTGATGACATTACCTTTGATTAAATCAATGCCCAAAGAATATGAGTTTGTAAAGGAATGCATCCGATCTTCATCAGAAACTTCAAATATTCCAGGCTGAACAAAAAATGAAGTGTATAATCACAGGGAATATAAAAAAAAATGAAAATGTACAACAAATCAGCACTAGTAATGGCTGTTAGCTATGCTTAAAACTTCCCTAAAACATGGTTGTTAGTGGATAGACCTCGTAACAATAGTGTCATTAATTACAGAAAATAAAACAATTCATGGGCTTTTGTCCAACAGCTTAAGCGTTACGGAAAAATTGATTATCACATACTTTAGAGCTTCTACAAATATGTGGTTTAAATTTTGATGCATGTTGCCACCAGGCATCGAGCCCCACAGGGAACTTGCAGGACAGAGCACATTAGATATAAACATATGCATGTGCATTTACTTAATAGCTTAATTAGGGCAATTCAATTTATAGAACTACTACATGATGAAACTCTGATTTATAAAAGACAGAGACCAAAGACTCACGGTCTGAACTAGATCGCTAGACCCAAATATCTGATTGTGAATGAGAACCACATGGCTGAGGATAGACTCTTCCAACTGCTTCCATTCTTCATCCAATGCGAAACATTCCTCAGAGGATACCATCTGATTGAATAAACAATTCATTTGAGACAACCAACACGTACAGGATGCAATCAACAAAACAAATACAACATTGAAATTTTATATAAAGATTACTTTGTCAGCAGAGTTTTCATCAGAAGAAAATTCCTTCCATTCAAAAAATGTCTCAGGGGAAAATGTATTTGCAAGTGGTGGTAATTCAACATCAATAACACTCTCAATTTGAAAAGCTCGAGGTCTAAATTTGTACTGTTGAGCATCAAAATCACTCTTTGACTTTGTGTAAGCTTTTGTACTCAACCAAAGCTTGGCGAACTCATCAAATATCTTGTGCAAGAGCTGAAAATATAGAATGTTTTAAGCAAATATAAATGAATTTGTTAACAGAGAAACCCAAATAACAGAAAATATAGAATATTTTAAGCAAATATAAATGAATTTGTTAACAGAAAAACCAAAATAAAGAAACTGACCGTGTAAGATTTATCATCAATTATTTTAGCATTACCAATACGATGTGCAATTTGAACAAAAATACTCCAATAGATAGCAGCTCTATTTTGCACCACAGATACCTGTTTGTGAAGATTCAGATACAAACCATAAAATAAAAATAATAAAGTCTGAAATCACACAATTCAAAATATTGTTTTAGAATTACAATTTGGAACTTAATTCAACAGTATATATACCATCTTATCACCAGCAACATCACTTGAAAGTGTAACAAGCCTTTCCATCAAATCCATATCTACCAAACAAGAGTCAAAACTGTATGAAGGATGCAAGTCCAACTCAATGTCATGCTTAACAGAAATCAACTTAAATGAAGCAGCCCGAGGGAAGCGCATAAGTGTGTACATCATTTCCTGTCATGCTCATCATGTTAGTTCCCAAACAAATATAAAGAAAATCCCAGCAAAACAAAACTCATGAAATAGCCTACCGTAACCACATTGATATTTTCCTCCCCAAGTGTATGCAAAATTTTTTTTTCCAGGGTACTTGAGAGAATCAGTGACAATCCGAATTTCATCTCATACACAGCAACCTGAATTGGTTGAATAATGTCACTATATGCAGCATACTCATCCATTAATCGATCAATAAAACATGTAGCTGTTTCCTGCAATTCAAAACCAGAAAGAAGAATGAGAGAAGGGTAATGAGTTCAACAAAAAACATGATTTTTTCATTTCCAGATTAGCCAATGAAAAAGGATTATCTTTTATTTTGTCTATATTGAAAAGAAAGGATCAAATCATATTTTATTCTGATATTTCTATATTGAACAGAAAGTATCTTCACTTCCAAACAATAAGTAGTTCAAGGAATCAAAGTAATTGGGAGCTGTGAGCTGTGTAGTTTCATACTTTCATACCAATCAGAAAACAATAGATGCTTTATTTAATTCAAAACGAAAGGATGCTAATGCATCACTATACAGGCTGCATGCAGCATTCTTAATACAATTAATAGAAAAAAAATACAAAAAGTAGGCTGTCCAAACCAAAGCCCACTAAAAGAATCTGAAATGTGGGGGAGACCACATCTATCTCCAGAAAATTAAGAGACAATACAAGGAGGTACATCATCTCACCAAGTAAAAATTAAAGTTCTAACACTATAGGTAGCTAAACTATCCATACACCTCAGGAACATTACCAAATACAGGTAACAGTTGAGCATAGTTGTTCCCTAAATTAAAATTTTAGAATGTCAGATAATCTTTAGCACAAATGCAGAGTCAAAGGAAAAGCGTGGTACAATATCTCCAGTCAAAGTATATATTTAGGCATTGAAATTTTAATCCACAATGGTATAATATTTTAATTCATTTGGATTCTTCTAAATTCATGGATGGTCCACAATGTTGTGTCCTAAATCACTCCTATACTGTAAAAAAACAATCTACCTCTAAATGGTAGATCATCCTACCTCCAGAAATCAGCCTACCCTTTATGTGGTTTCATGGCCTTACCAAACCTTCTATAAGTCTTCTATGTGAATGAGCAGACCATCTAAGCAAACTTCTACCATCTGTTCTATATCCGATATAGGTGCCACCCCAAATTTCTCTCTCAACCTATGCCAACGAAAAAGTCATCACCAAATCTATGAAGGACTTATCATCCTATATGTCTGTGTGTGTGAGTGAGTGTGGGTATGTGTACGAATCCTTTGTGATAAACACATAAAGGATTATGTGTTTAGATCATATCTCATAGTAGTTGAATCTCCCCAATGAATCCCTATTGAAAAATCCAACACTTACTTTCTTTTGTGTTCACCCGATCAGTGATATAATTCTTTAAATAAGATGATTGAATAGGGAATACACCCTACATGGTCCACTTTCTTTGACATACCAATGACACGTCACAATCACAATCACTAGAAGGAACATACATGTTAAACATGCGAGATGCACCTTTCCATCGAAAGGAACAAAGGAATGGTGGATTTTCTGATGGAGTAGTAGCACTATTATAAATCCATTCATGGAAACCCCCAGTGTGCAGAAGGTAGAATTTACAGTCAATGATGGGACAAGAAACGGTTAAGTCCAAACTTCCATTGTCCAAAGCAGTTGTGACTTCAATAATGAGATGTCCCTCCCAAAACCCTAGAATTGTTTGCAGATGACACTATAAAGATCAGCACCCATAGGATTATACACTTTTAATAAAGATACCCATTGTTGCACCTTTTGTCAATCTGTTCATAAATTTTTAAAGAATAAAATATTCTTCAAACCATAACCTATGAAAATGATCCTAAGTACTCAGTAAGAACAAGCTTTAACATAACCTATAGTTAATTTTATATATTATCCTAAACCAGGCAAGAGGACATGAAATATAGATTTCTCTAGAACTAATCCAACAAATCTATATGCTACCATGGTCAAGCCATTACAGAAGTTCTCTTAGACTCCCTGGGCCTAGAAAAAGGTTACTTCACAGGGGTTCTTTTAGTCAGGTAGGAGAGATGAGTAAGATTTGCTTAGTTAACTACCTTCTCTAGGCTGTTCTGTTAATTTCATCTGCCCTTTTTAGTAATACATTCTAAAAATTCTTTCAAACTACAATATGCATTTAGCATTAATTAAATTATTCAGAATTTTAAAAAGAACAAAAACACTCTAAGCATTGCAACATTTACGCCAATGTTATATACAGTGCTTAAATAAGTCATCAAAATGTGTTCCAGGTTTTATTCATAAATAGATGAGCAGTAATACCTGCCAGCTGCAAGCATGGTCAACAATCTGCTGTAATTCCTCAGCAGTGCTCCTACTCAGCAAAGCTTCCAAACCATCAACGAGTTTAAGAAAGTCATCACATTCATTCATTAACTTCTTGTATTTCCATGGTTCAGCACGAAACACAATCTAAGGCCAACACAACCGTCATCAGTTTTCATCATTCACTTTAAAGGGTGAGAGCAGCAAAGTAGATAGAGATCAAATGTAAATTACTTTCTAAATTAGAAAATAGAAACAGAAAAGGGTACAGGGTGTTAATATGCAGTTGAAAAAGATAATGAAATACAGATGGTAAGACCAGCATACACTGCATGGTTTATCAGATCGATGCCACAAAAATTGACTTAGGTGTAGAATATATCAATAGAGTTTTGTAGAACCACAGCAAAAGTTCAACTAAAATGACAACAAAACAAACTGACATGTGAAACTGCCAATAATAAAAGTTTCTAAGAAACAACCTTTTTTTCCACAAGAAATTTGACTAGAAAAACAAGCTTCCTTTAGAGGGAACCACAATAGGCGATTTCAAATCACCATTTTTTCCACTGTTTTTTTTATTGCATCACTCATCACTACAGTTTATTTCTTAACAGAATGAGAAATTTGACTAGAAAAACAAGCTTCCTTTAGAGGGAACCACAATAGGCGATTTCAAATCACCATTTTTTCCACTGTTTTTTTTATTGCATCACTCATCACTACAGTTTATTTCTTAACAGAATGAGATGCATAAAGTAGTAAGTTTTTAATGCAACCCATCAGACTGAAACAGAAACCTAACAACAATGACTTTGCAGCGTTCGACACCCAGTCCATAAATGGTAATCATGCAAGCCAATAATAACATATAAAACATGAAAAAAATATAACCAACCAGAAACACAATAAAACATAAGGATCTAGAAACCTTTTTTTCCAGCTTCTGACGCTCTGCCTGAAGCTTTTCCAACCTCTGTGTTTTTCTTTTGTCAGACTCGTGTGTCAAAAACTGTCCAGCAAAATAACCACACTCTTTCCGCACCTAAATGAATTCAGTAAATAGAAAATAATTCACCCATAGTATAAATCATCAAACAAGTACTAGAAGTAATAAAATATTAACCAAACACGTGTTCAATACACAAGAAAACAAAGGCACGCAACTGATTTACACATCTCTATAGAATACCTGAATTTCAAGTTCAAGTTTTGATATTTTTTCCATGAGCTGAGAGTACTTGCAATAGTATTTCATGGCGGGATCAATTTCATTACAGCTAAGCAATAGGTGAATGCGTAATGCTCCAATGTGCGCCCATGCACAACCAATAGTAAAATTGAAATCTGGGACAATTAAAAAAGAGAAATATAAATATAAGAGAGAACGTTCTAAACAAGAAGAATAAAGATACATATATAATAGGTATTTGTTGCTCCCAAGTCACAGTTATAATAAAGAATTTACAATGTAACAGAATACTGTATTAAGAGAATTTTTATAATTTTACTCAACTTTTATGGCCATATGAAAATAACAGTCAGTTATTGTACATGTTTATTAAAGTGGAGAATAATTAGCAGATTTACCGGAAACATTGGTCTGAAGATACAGTTCTCTAAGCAATGGAACAATGAACTTCTGAACGGAGTTTTTCAACCTTTGATGTCTCGATGAAGCAACAAGAGAGCTCAGAATATAGATGCTTTCTTCCTAGATAACACGGGAATGAGAATAATAAAACTGATGTTTGGAGATTATAACCATTTAAACAGAATCCGTAAAACATAGCAACTGTTAATTGTTGATGAAGGTTCTCTTTTTTAATTCAGCCAAACGTTTTGGGAATAATTTTACATTCATAAATACACACAGAAAGGGGGAAATTTACATAACTATTATGCATTTCTTAATCAATTATAATTAGTGTTCACGGACTTTTTAAATACAGGTATAATATACTTATGAGAAGTCTAAAGCATACCGTAAGTGCATCCTTTTCAGAAGAAAAAGTAGATTTAATTCTAGCAAATTGCTCCGCATCGAATGATTTTCTGTGTGCATAAATAATCTGCACTTAACCATACCATAGGCATGAATCAGTATAATAATTTATACTCAAGTGACTTTGAAATGGAAAGAAAACAATCATTTCACCTGCTGAAAAAGAGAGCGAGCAGCGGATAAAAGAAATTTAGGTAGATGTTTTCCATGATGAGAACAATGCCACAGATTGAACAAGGTAACTCTACACTTGAGACATTGCATCCAAAATTCCTTGATAGCATGTGTGCTTTGCCTGAAAATGTTATCCAAAGGATGAGACTTGCAGTAACAAGATGTTCAATATTCACATTAGTTATAGTCATATACAACAAAATACTAAGATGCAAAACAGAGAACTATCTGCTACCTGCGTAGATGTCAAAATATATCTATCTGATTCTTAGATATTTTACAGACTAGTTATAAATGAGAGAAATAATAGTAGTCAAATATATAGGATAAAACTAATTTTAACACAAACGAGAAAGCTAAGTACATTGCTTTTAAAGTGGAAATATAAAAGGAAATGGAGGAATATTAATGGGCAGCATAAATAAGGACTGTATGCTCTATTATTTGAAATATTTTTAACCGATAGAAAGAATGATACTGCATCACTACACAGGTTGCAATCCTTACCAGGCAATGATATATTTTCCTCTTATCAGGAATTGGGTGTTTGGAAATTATGATATAAATACTTAAAAGTTCAAGATTTCAGGCAGAAGTTTCTTCCCCGTGTCATGTATATATTACAAACAATATACAACATGATAGCTTATGGGTGACAAAGCCCCAATATTGACTTTAGTAAATACTAACAATCTTGGTTTATTGGAAGCTCCACTAACTCAAAACATCAATAGCACATGACAAGAATACAGTAATTAATATATATAATTAACTCACGTGATCTGCAGCACAGTTGATGCACTGAAAGGCTCAATGAGCATGTGGGGAAGTGCAGTTGTACCAAAGCCATCAATCTTCACAAAGTTCTGTGCACGGAAAAATATCATAAAAAAAGTGAAAAAGCATATTAATAGGAAAAACTAAATATGAAAGCTCACAATTTTCTAACTTAATGCATACCTTAATAAATTTAGGGAACCATACCCACATAGATTCATGCCACTTAAACCACATCTCCAGAATAAAGCTTGCAATTTTCAAATTTACTGTATCACTCCCCAAAAAACAGAAACAGAGAAATAAGTTGGAATTTTAGTATCAGCATATTAACCAAGAAAAGGAAAAACTGGACTCGTTCAAGTCCTTACACTAACCTGCATCCACTGATGCCCATGCATTTAGGGTCCACAATATCTTCTGGTGTGGCACAAATATTTGTGGAGGCCTTGATGAGAAACTCAACGAAAATTTCAAAGCAAAGTCCAAAAGGTTTGATAGACATCCCACAGCCTATTAACAGGATGAAAGAAACATGGCAATTAAATTTCCAGATTATGTGAGGCATAAAATAATAAGTGTAGCAACCTTGAGCTATTGATAGAAACATAACCCAAACAGTAGTATTGAACAGTGTATTAATCATACTAACTTAATTGAGTGATTGCCCACCGCTTCCCCCCTCAATACACCCACCTTACCCACTCACCATAACAGACTCCTATCTACCCACAGGATACTATCTCACACATCCCACTTTATCTACTAGTATATACTTTCGACCCCTTAGTTTCATGGTTCACCATAAATTTATTGAGCTTCAGAGTCTCATCAGTCTATTACAAAAAAAAAAAAAAATCTTTTCAATATTGATAAAGAAATTTTTTTTACAGTAACCCAATTCATAAGAGGAAAGCTTGAGTAAACAATCAAACATGAACAGCCAAGCAACCATACGAATGTATATCCAAATTATGATCAATAAATAAATAGGTAACTATGATGAATATTACTTGGTGTGATCCTTCAAGATCATCCAGATGAATTGATGAAAGTTTCTGCAGTAACTCCATGTCCCAAAATAAACTGGTATAATCAACAGGAGGGAACGTATCCTGCCAGGCCTCAAATGCAGATTTTTGGCACAACATTTCTCGTGAAAATGAACAACAAGCAGTTGAATTTTCAACAAAAGATGAACTGTCTTTGGATCCTGAATTCAACTGCAACCTCTGTTTTTCATTTTCAAACCTTCTTAGCAGCACCTGTGGAAAAATTTTAACAATCAAATATTAATGTGGGCATTATAGATATCAATACCATCATGAAAGGTACAAACCTGATGTGTCTCCTCCAACTTCTGAAAATTATGGATACCATCCTCATGACTCCATTTCACCATTAAAAATGATGAGTTTGACACATCTATACGATTATAAAATAGAGAGAAATAATAAGTATACACCAACAAGCCTCATAAACAATTAAACAGCAGTAAATATGATTACATTCATTGCCCTCAACAAGCAATAAAACCTGAAATATTCATATGTTGACTTTCATTTAGCAGGATTAAAGGCAAAAAAATTGAAGGCATTCTAGAAACATCAAATTCTATATGAAAAGAGCAAATTCTAATAAAATTAACCCAAAAGGAAAAGCTGGAAAGTAGAAGGGCAGTACAGGGAACAAAAACTAAAAAAGTTTTAAACCAATGTTTAAAAGCATAAGTTAAGGGTAAGGAGGAAAACAATAATATTATAAGGAGCCAAAATTACTGTTTCTAGCATGAACAAATAAAATATAAATAAATATGGATTCAGTAACATTTAAAACAAAGGAGATAAGTATTGTCCACATTGATTAGGAAGGAATAAAAATCAAACAAAATAAGCCAATTTTCACTATCAATATCATAATTAATAGAATAAATTTTAGAAGACATCACATGCTAAAAAACACCAGTTCAAGTTCTATTGCAAGGACGGAGGCCACAGTCCAGCATAAAAGAATCAAATCTAGTGAGGTTTATAGAGGGTAATGTGCCCAGCCTTACTCTTGCAAGAAAAGGGACTAAACACCAATCATGCAAACATAAATATACACCGACAGAAAACTTCTCATTCCCAAAGAAATTCATTTCACAAGGTATATGCAACTGAAACTGGCCTATCATTAAATTATATAGGGGAACAAAACCAAAGGATAACATTTGATTCCCAATTTTCTATATCCAAATAATTCTAACTCTCAATGTGACTAGTGTTCTAATACCTGAATAAAAAATGTTCCAGGGGAAAGAAAGATCTCGATAATATACCTTGCATAATGAGAAAGCGGAGATCATGATCAAATGATGCAACAACATCAACAAGATGGCTGCTCAAATTTCCTGGATGTTCTGAATAGAAAATTAAGAATGAACGAACATATAAAAAAATAAGATGTACAAAATGCAAAAATAATTAAAAAAAAAATCTTGGAAAAAATATTCCCATCTTATTAATAATTGACCATTAAAGGGTTAAATGTTCCAAAATTGAGAATATCTTGACCATGAATTGTGCATATGAAATTTTCCTAGAAATAAATAAGAAAAGAGGACTTTAAAATCCTAACCTAGGTATTTGGCTCCTGTCTTTCTTGGCCAAATTGTATCAACAAATTTCAAAATCAGATGATGTTGATCATGTAAATCAGAAGAGGAGGGCATAAATGGGTGACCACCATGAATCCATAGTAAGGGTTTTTCCGAAAATGAGAACTTCTTCAATTTTTTGCTCTCCATCTGTTCACGTAAAGATAGTCAGAATGTAGTACAAAACATGAAAGAGATATTTTGGTGACACTAAACGTAATATGTGAGAAAAAAATAAGGGTGTATTCACCGAGATTTAAAGCAAGTTAAGCTTAAAAGAATTTAATCAAAATCTAGGATGCAAACAGTCATAATTTTCATGCTCTATGCACACTTTCTCACTAAATAGACAACACTTTATTCTTAGCTTACCAAAAAATCACCAACTGCTTCTGGACAGATATCTATAAACTTTTGAGCACCTTTCACCAAAGAGTGCCAAGAAATTATCATCTGATCAAACTTCAAAGAAACAAAGTATCGCCAAAATAAAACATGGTCCTCGATGAGATTACAGTATAACTGTATTTTGTAATCAAATGACTGACCCTCAATTAGCTTAGATGCTGAAACAAATTTGTAAAGTATTTCATCTTGCAAAACATAAAGGGACTTCAAAAGTGGAATGAAGCAACTGGCTTCTTCATCAAAACTATGATGGCTCTCAATATTCCGTTGCTGGAATGTTAGCATTAGAGGATCAAAGCAACTAATAGCATTAGAGAGATATTTAGTTTTGCTATTTGATGGAGCCAAATTAACTATATCAAGTGACAACAATGGTATTAACTGCAAATCAACATCTAGTTCGCCACGGCATGAAATATACTCCCAAATAGGATGTTTCATCATCTGTTCAATCAGTATGACAAAGTCATTAAAGAACTCGCAGAAAGGCTGCATTTGAGAACTCAACCACTTAAACCTTAGAAGATAGAACTTTAAATCACTTTCAGTAGCTTGTTCAATTGTCCAATTGGCAGCAAATAATAGCATCTTATTTGTCAACTCTGAATCAAATTTGTACTCCCTTTCATAGTCAGAAATTTTCACATTTGAAGCCTTAGGATACATAAGTTCACGTAATGTCATCAAATCCATCATATACGCCCTCACTTGTTTACTGGGAGTTAGCAAAGAAGCTGTTGAGTGTCTCTTACGAGCAATGTGATATTGATGAGATGCAATCTGAGTTCCCAGTGATTCCAGATACATGCAGTTCTGTTTGACAGAAGCTTCTTTTGAGTAATATACAAAATCCCTTAAACTGAGTGGCAATGGCCATCCTCCAGGCAAACTCAAAGGACACACTGTCAAAACATCATACCCAGAAAAATTAGGTAATGATAAATATTCAGTTTTGGCTAAATTGACTATTTTCTCTCCCTCAGCACCCAATGAGGAGAGATATATATGCTCCCAACTTATTTGTAGACTCCAAATAGGACAACAACCATTCCTAAGAAGCTGCAGAAACAGATGAACCCAATGTGAGAGTTCAAGATATGTAATGCGATCATTAAGCTTCAAACCTTCCTTTTTAGCATAAATGTGGGCTGTAGCCATTGAATCAACCAATTGAGCAATCGGAATTCCCGATAAAACAATAAACCTCCTGACATCTTTGAGTTCAATGTCCTCAGCATTGTATCCACTTATATCATCTAATGCCCAATATGGCTGGAGCATAAATATTTCAACTCCCCTATTACGCATCGCTCGAGAAACTTCACCATAATGCGGATTAACTGTGAGGAACATGCGGAAATTAGGGTGTGGATGAATAACCAATGGCTTTCCATCAACAGCTCCACGCTCGTTCACCGTGATCGATCCACTAGGTTCCACCAATGAGTTAATTCTATCGAGGACCTAAAAAAAAATATGTAAAAATCACTATGGCGAGTAAGGATAATATTTTTACTGCTGAAAACCTTTAGTAGAAAAATTAAACAATTCAGGTGATTAAAGACAATAAATCACTATGCAGATCTTGCCTGCCAAACTTTAGAAAAATTAAACAAGAAAAACATGTCATCTAAAAGCTTCTAATTTAGTTCATTTGGGGAAAACTATTACAAATTGAGTTCAAGACACAAATAGATTAGAAATAAAACATGGATGATGTGCAAGTTTAATGAGCCACATGAGTGTGACATTAACACATTCAGCAAAAGAGAGCAAAGAGAGATTAGTCCATTAACATAGTTCACACACATATCCGAACTACAGGGATTAAATAAAATCTTATTCAAGCATAATAAGCTTTTAAATGCATGAACTTGCAAGGCATCATATACCGTGGGGTTACATAGATTTGCATTCTCCAACACAATCCATTCCCCTTGCTCAATAGCCTTGATCAAGAGTCCTGTAACCCATTCAAATTTGGTTGAAACAACCCTATTTTTATCATCTGCTTTCATCTTTAAAACGGTCTTCAATGCAAAATCAAGTTCCTGTAAAGAGTAGGATAGAGGAAGAGAACTTTTTTCAATCTGCAACTTCAGTTGTTCAATGAACAAACTAAGGGAAGATACTATTTTCTTCTGGTTTTCAAGATAATTTGTAGCAGAAGATGACAAGCTGTCAAATTTAAAGCCAGAGAGGAAAGCAATCCATCTGGTATAGAAATCTGTTTCCCTGAAAATTGCATCCTTTGAAGCCTCCAGTTGTAAGCTAATGAACTCATTTACATAGCGCTCAATTTGATGAACTACATTGAAAAAATTACGCAAGGCATCATACTGTTCAAAAGATCCCAATAGTTCAGATATATCTGTTGCAGATGAAAGATTAATTTCATTCAGCACATTGCCTGTTAGGTTAGCCAGTAATCTTATCAGTGAAGTTTTCCCAGAGCATGATGGCCCAGTCAATATACATAACCATTGATGCTCTACACATTGAGCAGCAGCTTCCAAACTCTGTCGAATTTCAGGCAGCATCAGGAGCTGTTTGCTTGAGGATGTAGTTAATTGGACATGATTCCTCTTAATAGTAGCATTGCCCACAATTAAATGTTCCGAGTTGAGTTGAACACGGGGATATAGATTTATATATGGCGTCACCTCAAATACCTCCTTGAAAACTTGTAAGACTTCCTTGCGATCAGCTGCTGTACGCATTCTCTGAATATAAACAATGTTCAAGAAGGAATATAATCCAGAGTGCTTCGGTGCACCTAAATTGAAAATAAGGCATTATCAGCATAAGAAAGGGAGTGACTCTCTTAGGAACTCTAGAAATAAAAAGAGGCAATGAAAAAAACGAGATTCAATTTAGTTTGAAAGGAATATGGATGATAGAACCTTGAATTATCTCACAAGACCGAAATATATCACGAAGATTGAACTCCCATGGGAAGCCATCCTTGGCAAACTTTTGATTTACTGTGGTGTCTTCGTGCATCCTTTTATTGAACAAGACTAACTTTGAGAGTAAAGATTGAGGGATGGTCGGAAATTTTGATTCACAGATGGATAGATAGTCTTCCTGAACTAACTCGTCAACATATACCTGTATCAACAACCAAAAAGACAGATTTGATAAATCTTGCATGTTGAGTTCAAAAGAAAATATTTGAATGACAATATTATTTGAGAAAAGGAAAAATATTCTGAAACAGGACACCTTTATTAAACACAGCAAAACGAAACATAATTAGAGTCTCTTTCTATTATACATGATTCAAAGTACTACACAGCCTTTTGGACTTTAGATTCCACAGGTTTGCTTGCTTGAACATATCTATGTTTCAACTTTCATAGGCCCAAAATAAATACAAGAAAAACATACCATCAGCATACCTTTGTAAATCGATTTAGGAATGACTTTGGAAGGCCTTTTCGGCCACCACCTTGATGTGATGGATTCTGGCAAGCAAAAACTCTAAATGATGGTGGACATTTAAAAGTATTTCCCAACTCTGGTATAAACACCTCAGCTCTGTGGTCCAGAATAGCATTCAAACCCTGTCACAAAGAAAACTGTGCTAAACCAAAGAAGGTACAAAAAAGGAACAAATGGAGATTGAGATTGATGAGTAAAATACTTCTAAAACAGATTGTGGAGCAAGATTAAGTTCGTCCAGCAAAACCCAACAGCCTTCCTTCAGTGCCTGCAAATTTCAGTTGCAAATTAAAAACATACCAAAAGCAGATATGAACATGATATGCTACAGTATAAGACAATCAACCTGCAATAGTATCCCATCAGACCAAGAAAACTTCATTCCGTCATCACTTTCAACTGGTAAATCAGACCCTAACAGATCCATCATATCAGTCTGCACCAGAAATACATACATAATAGAAAAGCTTATTAATAACTAAGATGATAAATGAAGTTGAACAAATTATTATAAAAAACAAAGTGTCAACCAAGACTAATTACTGACCTGCTCTGAAAAGTTTATTCGTACCACTTTATGCCCAGAAAAGTTTCCCAAGGCAATGATTAAACTAGTTTTCCCTACACCTGGGCTACCTTCTAGTAAAACTGCATACGCACAATCATTTAAATATGAAACTTTCAGACACAATTAAACAAAATTCAAATTTTCAGACATGATTTAAATAATGAACATACCAGGCTTGGGAAGCTGCATAGCCCGCAAAACTCTCAAGGCATTCCTGCAAGTAGTAGGCGCCATGAATTCAAACCCACCATCCTCAACAATGTCAATACCTACATGCATAAAACAAAGTAATGTAAAATAAACACAAGAGACAATTATTTATTAGCTCATAACACCACTTTGTCCTTTACAAATTACAACTATTTCAGGTGGAAAAACCCCAATTGATAGATGACTGTATATAAATATATAAATATTTTTACAAAACCAAATCAGATAACAGAATTGCTGCACCACATTATCATTACCTTTATTGATATAGAATGGATCAATGCCAAATAAATCATCATGTTGCGTATTATTACTGTGTGGCACATCCATAACAGAACCAAATTCACCCCAACCGTAGTTTCCCATTCTTGAAAGCTTTGAATATAATAAATTACTTTCATCAACCTGTTAGAATAGGCCAGTCAACATTTACAACTTCTTTCATTTGGAGCTAACATTAAAATTACAAATGTAAGCATTCAACAAACAAATTACACCATAAAACCATAAATATAGAAGCATTCATAAGAACTTCACGAAACTGGGTAATAACTGACTGCCTCATAATAGAACTTTAAACAAATGTGTTACAGATACTTCCGCATTATATGTCCAATTTGTATTTTCTGCTACTTTACATTTTTTATAGCTGCTGTAACAGACTAGCTTTCTATCAACTTACTTATATGGACTGATCATAGAAATACTCATAGTTATGCATCTTTGAAAACAATTGAATTCTAAGAGATTACCGTGAATCAACCTACTCTTAGATTTTGTAGAACATTATAAAAAGCTGACACATACACTAAGCTATTTCGAATAGTAATAAACATAAAATGCACTCATTTTCATCGTATAAATGACGAACAAAAAGGGGAGAAACATACCATTAGCTTTTGTAAAAGAAAGGAAAGACATCTCTCCCTTAGCTCTGCAGCATCCCTTTTGGAAAGTCCTGTCCCTGGTAAAAGTTTAGCAACTGTCAATAAATATGTCTATGCAAAATTTTTTCTGCAAAATTCCAGCATTAAAAATACATTGATGTTGGTACTTCAAAAATCTTTTTAATACATTTTTAAACATCAAAATCAGTGCCCAGCAGTGTAATTTGAAACCCACCAGAGAATCCAAATTCAAAATTTTACAATGTGTTTGAATGGTTTTTCTGCTTCACGAACTTTGGGAGCTCATAAATGAAGCTTTGTGCAATACAAAAACGATATTTAATATACAGTTCTATTAACCTAACAGCTTTAATCCTTAAACAATGTTGGTTCATGACACAAAACAATAATATAAAGGTTTAAATCCACATTTTACCATTCAGTAATTATCATTTTACAAATTTGACCTCCCAAGTATTACTTTTGCTCATTTTACCATTAAGTTTTTCATTTTACACAGTTACCTCTAAATTTTTTTTCCACACACTTTATTATATCATGCTTTCCACATTTTACCAACATGATGATAACAAAATGTAATTATGCAAAAAAAAAAAATACATATAAAAATAACATTTTACTCCAAAAAAATATACTTGAGTGGTAATATTCGAAAAATGATGAGTTAAGGATTAAAAAATTAGCACTACCCTACCATCCTTATCACTACCACTACCACCACAACCGTCATAACAAATATTAAATCTGGAAACACAATAACAGAATCAAGCCCAAAAACTGAACTTAATTTCTGTATGCAATCCAACCAAAAGATTCTGATAGCAAAATTCTTAACACAACATTCCAATACGGGGAACATACTAAAGCCCCAAGTGGCAAAGAGCCAATATCAAGGTGCCAAACTTCTCAACTTGCACATTTCACTTGTTTGGGCCTTTTACCCAGGACATATAAATAGGTAACTGATATAAGATTTAAAAACAAAAACAGATATTACATAAAAAATAAGGGAAGTAGATTAAACAAAAAATCATAAACAAACAGGTCATACCTAGACTTAAGCCATCAAGCAAAACAAGAAATACTCCATGAAGAACAGCATTCTCTGATCCTAAGCTTGTTTCCATTGTAATGAAAAAGTCAACCCAAGCAATGAGATCTCTCACTGTAAGCATTCTCCCTGGATGCAAGTTATTGAACCACTGACATGCATGGGAACAATAAAAAGCAAGTGAATAATAATATATAATGGATCAAAAAATCCATCACTAAAACAATAAATAGCACATAAGTGTAATAGTAGAATTCAAATATCCTGAATTGCTAACCAAAAAAATAGTATGCAAATATAATTACACGCTACAATAATATGAACCACCAATCTTTGGTTGGATCCCCCCATGAGTTCTTTGTTTTCTTTTTGTTTTTAATGATATTTCCATGTGATAGCAAATGATAGATTTCCCTGGGGTGTCAGCCTAGGCTGAGATGCCAAGGATCATAGTGATGCCTAGCATAAGTTTTATATAAAAAAAAAAAAAATATGAACCAATAACCTAAATACACCTAAGTCTTTCGTAATTGTGAGGAGACAATACTTAAGATGAAGATAAATACATTGAAGAAGCACTGATAAAACACAGCAAACCCTTTTCAAATCCATAAGATGAATTCCAAAAAATGATAGAGAAAGACAAGCACAACTCTAATACAAAGCAATGTGAAAGAATATTCAATGAACATCAGTCACACGACATGGAATAAACTATTCCTGGAAACCACAATAAAATGCAGCATATTACAGGTTGAAAGTAGAAGCACGTAAATCTGTAGGGATTAACAGTTGTTGGATGAAAACCTTGGTTATGGAGTTATTATGTAAATCTATTCCACCCAAAGATGTTTTTAGTCCGTTTCAATACTAGTTATGTTTTTTTTAGATTATGCAACTTTTTACTTTATTTGTGAGCATTTATTTGTTTCTTACGGTCATGGAAGAGTGTTGTGTATAATAGAGAATTCATATAAATGAAGAGGAATAAATACTTCAGAAAAGCTTTCATAATTCTTCAGCAAATTAGAATACTTAACAGAAAAATGTTTTTTAATATTTCAATAACCCAATACAAACGGGAAAAGTGGTAAACTTGTTATATGAACCAAGTCGGAAGCATCCAATTGACTATAAATATAACAAAAATAGTGGGCACAGTGGTGCCCAGGAGTAGGGTAGAGAAAGAATACAGGATCGAGGTCAAAGCAATATGCAGTGATTTGGATACAGTCTACACAATACAGAGGTTATTTGAGGATTTGAATATTCTTTATGAAGGCAGAAAACTACATACCAACAGTAAATATCCACAAGTAAAATCAACGGTCAAATGCAGTATTATTGAACAAAAAGAAGTTTTACAAAACAGGAGATGGGAAACAGTAGAAATAGTTCGATAGCCTACTTCACTGCAAAATATCTGTGTTCAGAGATCACATTATCTACTTGGGAAAAATTGGCATCCGATCTTCCAACTTGCAAATGAAATTTGGATCCAGTGGCTGCATCACCCTAGGCAATGTAGCCAAATCTATTACAGCTAAATTGCATATATTTGTGTCCAGATAAGTTGTTCTACCTGTCTAGATTATCATGTAAAATTTCCAGATTCAGACAAAGTGTCTGGAAGAGAGACCACATAGGGAGGAGAAGAAGCTACCATGTATCCAAAATAGATAAGCAAAAGCTCATCCTAAAACAAGATTCTGGGGAACTTTTTTTGTGTTTTCCTTATTAAACTTCTAATTTTTAGCTTCTCCAAACATAAGATTCACCGTGACATTTCTTTTAAGAGAAATAAGTCTAAAGAATCCATGGCAATTAGTACCTTAATTAACAAAATACCCAAAAACATGCAAAAAAGTCAACAACTTATGACTTTTATAGCAAACTTATGCATAACATACCTCAAAAAAACTTATCATAGCCTCAACAATTAGTGAGAGTCTTTCTTTATATGCAGGACATAAGCTGCCTGTAACTTTAAACTTAGAAATTCTGCAAAAAAAAAAAAAAAATAAGTACGTAATAGAGTTAAATCACCTAAACAGTAAAGATCATACCAAAATATGGAAAATTAAAGGCACCTTTTCAGAGCAATGCCTTGAAGCTCGTCTAAATCATTAACAGGGGGAACCCATATCTCTGTAAATCGATTGCGTAGTGCTGGAGATAACTCCTTCTTACCATAATCACCACCAGGATTCATTGTTGCAAGAACAAAAAAATTTGAATGTGCAGTAACCTTCTCAAGATCGGTCCCTCCTTTTTCAGCCAAAGACTGCAGCCACAAAAAATAAAGAAAAAAAAAAAAAAAACTCTCAAAATCTTAGTCTAAAACTGGATAAAGCAGCAAGTTTAAATGTGACAATACAGATATTGAACTTACTAGCATCCTTTCTGGTTCCAACACACTATTCAATCTCTCAAGTACACTATCATCAGCCAATGATATTTCATCCACAAGAAAAAGGTCACCATCTCTCATTGCTTCTACGAGAGGACCATCCTGCCACACAAATATGCTCTGCCACTTTTGATGCAAGCCATTGAGATCCAACTTAATTTGCTCAAGATCCTTAAGTTCTTCTCTGCTGATATCCGAACAAACTTGACCTTCTTTACATTTCCTTATCATAACACTCAGCAGATCAAGAGTTGAAGAAGCATCATTGATGTCAGAAGACTGTAGCAGAAAATGACAAATCAAAATTCCCTTGATCTCAATAGCAATGATTCAGATAGAAGGGAAAAGGGAAGAATAAACTTAAATGCAGCAAAAGTTGAGCATAAGATATATACATATAACTGAAATAAAAATTCTTTGTTTGATCCTAAGAAGATAAAAAAAGAACACTCACAAGGTCCATAGGAAAGTATGTACAACTCTTCAGTTTCTTCAGCTTTTCAATTATCTCTTTATACCCAGAAATTAATGCAGATCTCTCTCGCGTAGGACGGAATCCCTGCGAAAAAATTTATAGTAAGACCTTCAGCTAATAATAGTAATATATGTATTTCTGGTTGAAGTCCTTACAAGAATTACTAAAGGAAAAGGCATGAGAAAACCCACCCCAATAAAATCAGATGTTTCTGTATATTGATGGCAATTCAAGGTGCGTAATTTTAACTGCAAACAGGCACTTAATAACTGACACACAGTAGTCTTTCCTCCACCTGTTTCTCCAACAAGCAGTACAGGCTCACGTAAATTGTAGCAACGTTCCACGAGGAAGTACAACCTCTGCATACCTTTGGTCAAAAGTACACTGCATAAAAAAACAATTAGAGGCATTGAACCAAAGATTTTGGACAAAAAGGGAAAGGCAACAACGAGATCATACCTTTCTAGACCATCTGAACCTCCAAAACCAACTAACAAATTGGAAGAGTTGTCTCTACATGATATCTGAAATACAGTTAAAAAAGTAGGATGAAGATAAATTTAATTTCCGACCTTCTTCTAACCTTTAGGTATTGAAAAAGGCAACAATATGTACTAATCAATCTCAACACCAAGAATAATATCCAAACCAACACCCAACAACTCAATCCTGAAAGTCAGATGATATAGCAACAACAAATACAATGTATTATAATATTATCATATATTATAATATATTGTAATATTATAATATATAGGTAGAAACGAAAGTGCTGCATTTAAGACCAGATTATATGATTTGTTATATATGCATAGGTACAAACAAAAGTTCTGAATTCAAGTCCAGATTATATGATTTGTTATCAATAACACAGGAATTTGCATATGATGGAAAATATGAAAATATATGGAGTAAAATTTGACAGAACATCATAACAATCGGCTTGAAGCAATTTTAATCCTAGATATAATTTACATCATAAGTTTTCAGTACTTTGCCAAGGAAAGCATATACAAATAGCCTTCCATATTTTCCTTCAAGTTCACATACTAATTACAAAGTGATAAGATCCACATCTAAAACTATAAAGGCACACAAAAAGACCAGGACAGCACAATAGTAAAGAGCAACTATTATATACTGAGTAATCACAGATGAGCTTAAAACACTAAAAGCAAGAACAATACCTGTTCATACAAATTTTTTGTATTCAGTTTAACCCGAAAGTGCTTTTCCAGAATTTCTTGAACAACAGACTTCTCATCCTCATCCCGTAGCCTTTCTGCCAAAAGATAATAGCCATCTTTGGCCAAATCTTCATTAGAGTTACCAAATCTCTGGGTACGATCAGCCCAACGAAACAAGTCTCGAGGTGTTATAAATCCATGTTTGCCAGCAAAGACTCGGCTACTCTGTCTGTGCAATCGAAGATCCTTCATCACTTCAACCATTTTTTCAGCATGACCTACATAGATTTTACATCTATCCTCCAGAATTTTGCTGAGCTCATTATCTGGAATTTCACCAACATGAATCTCAACAAAACGATTACGAAATGCCCGGGACAACATTTTGCGGCCACCATAAAGTGTAGGTGGATTTTGAGTAGCAAAAAGCATAAAGTTTGGATGAGCTTGAATCCTTTCTTGCAGCTCAGGAACAAAAAGCTCTCTGTTATCATCAAGCAATCGGTTCAATGCCTCCAACACATCAGATGGAGCCAAATTAAGCTCGTCAAGTACAATCCAGTGACCATTTCTTACAGCTTTAACCAAAACTCCTTCATTAAAAACAAGCTTTCCAGTAGTGTCAGTTATATAAGAACCAAGATACTCCTGCAAATCAGTATGTTCATGATTGTTGATTCTTACAAAATCATGACCAGTTATTGCAGCAAGATACCGAACAAGGCTAGTTTTCCCACTGGATGTGGGACCCTGTAAGAGGATGGGATATCTCATTAGAACAGCACGCGCCAAATTGCCAAGATGCTCCTGTACAGTTTTAGTTTGAACATAGTTCCCTGAAGATCCATCAGATTTGGACTTCTCTAAATAGCGGGAAAGATGTACATGTGGAGGCATATGACCTCCTAACAGAAGAGATGATATTTTTTGCCTCATAATTTCAGCACTAGATCCATCCAACAAAGAAACGAAAAACATATTAAACCCATCATACAATGCCTTTTGCAATCCAAATTTTCTTTCTGCCTTCTGCATGTACTCCAGAGCACGATAAAGGGACCTTAAACTGTACTGAGGTTTCTGGTTGGCACCATCCTGCAACCTCTCTTCAGATTCCTTTTTCGCTTCTTTATAGAAAGAAACAATTTTATTAACCAGCTTTTGATCCATGTAGCCACTACTAATCAATTGACTAATAAATAGACTTAAATCATCGTCATTCAAAACATCATCGACAAAATACTCAGTAAATCTACTCCTTAAAGAGAAGGGCAAATCCCGCTTCCCTGCATCTGTTGCTGGATTCATGCAGGCAAATACACGGAAATTTGGATGGCGATGTATATAATCTGTATCACCTCTTTCAGCTAAACATAGCACACCATGTTCCCCTTCTAGAACACCAACAATTCTTTGCAAGGTTTCTGGAGGAGCCAAATTCACCTCATCAAGCAAAATCCACTCACCCTTTCTAAGTGCAGTAACAAAACTTCCTTCAACAAAAGAAAACATCATCGTTGAAGAAGGATTACTTTGACAGACATTATGTAGTTTTATACAAAATCTCTCCCAAGATTGGATTATTTGTTCTTCTAATGGCCTTTTACGCCTTTTGGAAGGTCCAGGTTGTATAAGCTTAACGGACTTTCCAACAGCTATTTGCAATCCTTTCAACAGATCTTCCCCATTCTTATCAATCAAAAACTTCTTTCGATGACTTTCTATATACTCATGTAGATAAGTAATAAAGCCTCCATTATTCTAAACAGCAGCAAAGCAATAGAGCCATTAGCAAAGACAGGACACAAAAATATAAATCAAAAATCCAAAATAAATACCTTTACAGAAAATGTCTTGGTGAAGAGTTCTTTGAACTCTCTATAAAGGGACAAATAGACTGACTGAGCATCCATAGGCTTAAAACCCCCTAGTAAGTCAGCAACATCACTTTGCTGACTAAGATTCTGGAGAAAAAAACCACCATCATGTGTCTCTCAAACGCACTTCAAACACAATTATAAATGACAAAATAACAATAGAAAACAGAAAAAATCGAAACATACAAAAACTGTAAGCTTTTGGCCAAGCCTTAATGCCAAATTTTGGACAATGGTAGTCTTCCCAGTACCAGTTTCTCCAACCAAGAGTACAGGCTCATTATATTTCACAGAACATGCTATCCGCTCCAAAACATGCAAAGAACTACGAATCTCAACAAAAGGTCTTTTATGTTGTTGTAACTGCATTAAAACAAAAAATAGCAATCCCAACAGAAAATGAGACCTTCACCAAAATTGTATCATCATTTAAACTCAAAGTTGTCAACTGACTAGACTGAATACTTACAGGTTTTTCGGTGTACTGCAGGGAAACTCGGCCTATTCTTAAATATGTGACAGAGTCCTGCATTTAACATACAGAATTGAAAAACTGAGGTAGCAAAATCATGAATCAAAGATTTCAATTGCATTAGATAAAACCTGAATTATAGGTTTGTCTAAGGGATACAAGGTCTCAGCAGCAGAAACAGGTAATTTCCACAACTCAGCAATCTCTTTCATTACTGACAAACGATTTTTAATTGAAGACGAAGAGGATGCAAATATGTCAACAGCCTGAGATACAAGACAACAGTTAAACATGAACCAAGTCTAGGAAATATCTTATGAGGAAAAAAAAAGATATAAGAACTTAAAAGTCAGACCTCCTTATACACACAAAAACATTGGTTTTCAGATAAGCTACCATCAAGGCTAAATCCTAAACCCGCAATCCTTTTGCACCATTTAAGGAGATCCCTGTCACGGATAATCAAAAGTCACATCAATAATTGAAAAATGACAAAACAAGCACGGTAAAAATATTATTAAATTAATTACCTTAATGAGAACCTGCAGGGGCGGTAAGCAGAAGTAGAACTTCCTGGGTGGAAACCCGCAAATTGAAGCATGGAAATATTGTTTACCGTTTCAAAGGTTTCTGCCAAAAAATGTACATGCATACATACACACATATCTTCAGCAGCAATATAATAACGAATGCATCACTTAAAGTTCTTACAAAATAAACATGTGTTTGCATGAAACTACAGAATAACAAAATATCATATCAATACCTATGAGTTGGCTAACATGAAGCTCCAAATCCGGATACCTCGCTTTAAGTATCTCTTGCAAGTCTTTATTATCAAGAGGCGGAACCATCACTCTTCTCCAAAAGACACTAAATGAATTTTGACCTTCAAGAACAAAAAGGTCAGCATCTCATTTATAGTCCAAAAAAAGAGAAAAGAATAAAGTTTGTTCAACAAAAACAACTAGTTTTCCCACTGTGAGATGGATGGATTGAAAAGTATCAATAGTCTGCCAAATATCTAATAAAAGAAATTTTTACCATATAAATATCCACAGTAAATGGAAGCAACAATAGGCCATAAAAACAGAAATGCATGCATCCTGGGAATTCACAGATGTGAAGAACTTGAAACAATATCATGTCGTGTTCCTTCAAAGATGCATGCATCATGTTTCAACATACTGTATCAAAGGACTGCATTTACTGTGGACTTCCACAAAATGTTGGTCTGGTCTTATGACCAACCTTCATTGGAAAGGAGTCATACTAAAGTACCAAACTAACATGGGCATCAAAAAAACTATCATGTCATAAAAATTATAATAAAATAAAAAAATTGAAAGATGTAAGGTAAAAACCTGCACTCTCAAATGTGTCAAGCTTAGAAACAGAAATAGTTGAAAAAATTCTAAAAGATTCAGCCACCCTTACTACCTGCAAAATATGTAATGTTCCAACAGTTAGTGACAATTACAGAGTAATGGACTGGAAAGTTGACATGAAATTTAGCACTTTGGTGACATTTACACTAGTTTCACCTAAATGTGGCACAAAAAATGAAATCAAAAACATTTATTAGAAAATTGACATAGTTTACAAAGCAGATACTTTTTAGTGAAATGTGATTAGGGTTCATGGTGCACACAAGATAAATATTTTCACCTAGGTGCAGAATTTCATAATATATTTTGAAGGCTTTTAAGAAAACACGGACTATGATTTAATCAGAGTTTTAATGTATCTTAATGGAGAGACATGTCCATATTGAAGTTGTTCATAATTGTCAACTTGGCCTCTCTTTGGAGTTACACCGTCTCCACATATGGCTGTCTGTTTAAAGTAGTTGAATAAATGTAATGGAGTAAAACAGTGTATATTTCTTACACTGTTACACCTTTACTACTGTATTTATAGAATACAAAGGGCAGAATATAAAGAGTGAAGGCACTGCCTTAAACCCTAACCCTAAAGTTGGGTTCCCATACATGAATAAAAAATAAAATAAAACATTACATTTCAACAAAAGTGAACAGCTTCACTACTATGCAGAGGCTAGTTTGTAGCATTTTAGTCACTTCTTCTACTTGTCCTACTGTTCTGCTTAAGTGGATTTCTTAACCTATGTGAGATTTACTTACCTTCGATCCTTCAAATAGAATATCCTAATCCAAAAAAATGGAAACAGAATATCAAAACATTCAACACTTGGATAAAGTTTCAAAAAGAATGATCATTCTTTGAGACAACGACTTCAAAATGTGACACAAACATATCAAACATATCAAACTAAACCTGAAAAGACAACATATAACACACTGGACTCCAATAACATTATTTAAGAACTGTAAAGTGCAAAGAAATCACCTCCCCGTGTCCTGTTGCAAATGAACCAGCCCCTTCCAATAAAGGCACTAATATGGAGTGCAAATCAGATGGTGCTTTGTTGATATCCTCAAAAACAATCCACAACCCATTCTGCACAGCCTGAGATTAAGACAACAACAAGTATAATAAGAAGCTTACTTCTAGGCATACATTGCAAGAAATCTGAATCAGGTTGATGATTAGATATGATAGTAACTATCAAAACAAACCTGGGTAAGTGACCCAGGCTGCCATCTAAACTCCCCGGGCCTATCTGTACAGACATAAGCTCCGACCAATGTTCTACCATCAATTTGGTCATCCATCTGGATGGATAGCACTGCAAATAAGAGCATAAAAAATTATTGATGCAAACAAGAATAAAAGAAGAAATTTAGTGCAAGTTAGGTTCAACTTATTTCTGAAAATAAGCTCTTACTTTTACTAGCTTCCTCTTATAGATTTTGAAAAATAACTACATTAGTTTAAAATTTAAGCATTTTCAAACATGCATTGATTGAGATGAAGATAAGGTAAAGAAAATATGCAATCCTCCAAAACAAACTATAAAATAGTAAACAATCAAAAAATAAACAATATGGAAGAACGCAAAAAAGCTTTGCACTGAATCAATGTCAAACACCAAATTAAAACAAAAACTTCACCTCCAGTTCTACCAAAACCCTGAAAACTAATTAAAAATTGGAACACGGACCTAAGACACCAACATTCACTGGAAATGCTGATATAAAGTGCCATGAAAAAATATTAGACGAATAATGTAAAAACATATTACATGCAGAATTTGATCATGCACCACAAACTACACACATACCAAGGGAAAGAACCTAGCTTGACCTATTTATTTGAACCATATCCTCACTATTAACTCTACCAAGTATCATAATCCAAACAAAAGATTAGATCTTATATGAGTCTTCAATTTCAATAACTGTTCATCAAGAAAAAAGAATTCCTATACAAAGAACAACTGGAGTAAATTTTTATACAACAAATCCATAGTAAGATCAAGGCACCAAAACCTTTTTATTCAAGTGAGATGAAGAATTAATAGTGTCAAGGAGGCCCAAAAAGGGCTCTAGTTCAATATATTTCCCTTCACCTAAATCATGACGAAAAAAAGAGTACAAAACCAGTCTATATAGTTTCCATTTTCCATTAAGCATGTAATGACAATTAATTTACCCATAGTCCAAACCACCCAGCTTCCCTGATAATATATATATATATATATATATATTATATCCTCAATCAAT
>Ga0214545_1001494_pt1 | contig 43748 bp, 28 predicted proteins | sample CNSS4metaG_FD_160064 | JGI IMG/M metagenome (GOLD analysis project Ga0214545, IMG submission 160064) | Root nodule microbial communities from cowpea collected in UCLA plant growth center, Los Angeles, California, USA - CNSS4 | ecosystem: Host-associated > Plants > Roots > Nodule | place: USA... | reverse complement strand
CTTCTCAAACTTGCTCTCCAAGGATGAGAGTTAGCTTCCCATGGCAAGACAAGTGTGACTTGCTTAGGTGGCAAGTCACACCTCCCACATGCTCCTTTTTGGCTCCAAAATTCAACTTTCTAGACTCTTTTTTCCCTCCACTTTTTGGAGACCCCTTGGTCTCATTTTAGCCTATAAATAGATGGCTTAGGAGATGTATTTTTCAGCTTGAAATTGAGTAATGAACTGCTGCCCAAATTTGTGCACAAATCTCTTTTGAGCTCACCTTAGAGTAAAATCTTCTCTAGTTTACTCTAGTCTTCTTCCTTAGGAGTTGGCCTCACCTCTCTTAAGAATCCTTTCACCTATACCAAACCAAACACCTTAAGCTTCTTTCCTTCATGCTTCCGCATCCAACACCATCCATGGAGCCTCCATTCTTCATGCAAGCTTCAATGGAGACAAGAAGAAGCCATCAACTCTTGACGGAAAGAAAGTCTAGGTGGAGACTAGCACCACAACCCTGAAACAACCTACGAAGTTGAAATACCAGAGTACAAAGAGACAAAAATGAGGCTCCAAAAAAGACCCCAAAACGGAAACAAAGCTTCAGAACTAGAAAAAGGAAGAAAACGAAGGTTAAAATTTAGACTTACGCGAAGGAAAGTAACATTCAGTTTGGACAGTGGAGTACTCCGCAATGGTCTCAGTTTCGACCTCTTTTTCAAGGAAATGAAATTTATAAGTATATTATAAGAAAATGAAATTTTCATATCAAAATTTACTCAATTTTTATGTATTTTTTTTCTTTAAGAGAATTATATATATATATATATATATGTTCCTGCAGAGAACAAACAAGATAAGTTAGGCACAAGCATCACCTTACCCATGTAGTCTACTATCTCCTCAGTTGGCCTCTTCCCGGTTGGTACATGTCGGCTTGGACCCAGGAGGGGTTACCTACAGAAGGGACTCCGAAGCTCAAGTGAGTCAAAGCTCTCAAAAGGTCAAATCAGGTGATTAATGGAGTAATGAATATGTACCTTTAATTACTGGGATCCATGTGTATTTATAGAGTACTAATTATGTCTGGCTATGCCATGGGTCGGGCCCTAGCTTGGGCCTTAGTTTGGGCTGTAAGTGGGCCTGGGTTAGGGGGACTGGTGTACCACACCAAGCCAGCCCCGCTAACATATCAACACATATCACCCTTGACCGACACCTATATCGGCCAAGGTTGGGGGACTGGTGTACCACACCAAGCCAACTCAACAAAATAGTAATAAAATGATACCTATATACCAAAGCATTCAAGTAATCGGCCTAGGTTGGGCTGACCTAAGCCTAACCGGCCTAAACTGGTAACCCAAACATCTTGAGGAACAACCAGCCTAAGACAGCACATGAACAATACCAACCGCCAAGGAAAGTAGTCGGCTTAGGCCCCAACCCCGATATACTTAGCAAAATCAAAGTCCCCCTAGTATTCAATAGGTCCACCTAAGGGCCTGGGTTAGGGCCTAGGCCCACTTACAGCTCAAACTAAGGCCCATAGCATAGCCAAACATAATTAATACTCTATAAATATACGTGGACCCCAGTAATTAAAGGTACGCATTCATTACTCCATTAATCACCTTATTTGACCTTTGAGAGCTTTGACTCACTTGAGCTTCGGAGTCCCTTCTACAGGTAACCCGTCCTGGGTCCAAGCCGACATGTACCCACCAGGAAGAGGCCAACTGAGGAGATAGCGGACTACATGGGTAAGGTGACGCTTGTGCCTAACTTATCTTGTTTGTTTTCTGCAGGAACAATATATATATGTCTATTTTAAGTTCATATGTGATACTAATCCTAAGTATTTTTAATTCATATTTATTTTAATTTTCTTATACTCACTATAATCAAGTTTATCATCTGAAAGCAATAAGTATATGTTTGCCTTCCGAAAATAGGTGTGATGATATGAGGACTGTATAATAAAAGCATATGAAATAGGCCAAAAGATATGCCCTATGGCTAAAAAATGGCAACAACTGTGCAACAAAATCCTCCTGCCCAAAGAAAGCTCAAAGGACTAGGGCTTCACAAAAATAACTTAATTGTATTGTACTTAAGTTAACTGTACTGTTTTAAACCAAAAATAACTGAATTATTAATAGTAAAATTAATTTGTACTGTTCTTTAGTTAAAGTTTGAAAAATTGTATTGCAAACAGTTAACTGTTAACATCCAGTGCATTAAACTGTAATTTTTCCTTTCTCTTGAATCCTATTCGGTCCACAAGCAGTGACTCACTTTTGATACAATCACCACCGAGATTCCACCACGACAAAGACAGATCGAAGTTTCTTGTTCGTCGAAGGTTGTGCCACCGTCGAAGGTTGCGCCGCAATCGAAGGTTGTGCCGCAATCGAAGGTTGCCACCATCGAAGGTTATCTCTTTATATCTTTAGGTTTTCATTTCACTTCTTCTTTTTTCTCCAATTCGATCATTCTAATCTTCTATTTGGATGAACCTGTTAGGGATTTCTTCGTCAACAACATGAAACACAACTGAGAAATCTGGTTTGAGTAGTCTTAATTTGCTGAGAAATGAGGTTCATTTTTGGCTTCCAGTTTCAGGTTAATGAAGTCGATTTTTGGCTTCCAGTCTTAATTTAAATTCTTAGTGGCTACCAAATGCAACAACTATATAAAGTATGCAAAGCTATATGAGAAGATTAACGAAGCTATTACAAAAATATCATAGTGCCGAGAAATTTTCATATCAATGGTGATTAATGAATTTGGTTGAAAGCTTGGATATTGTAAACCCTTCTTTTTGTGAGGTTGTAACTTGTGACCTTAATTGTGCACTTCTAGTATGAAAGTGTTAATTATTCATTGTAATTTAGAGTTGTTGGTCTTAGGGGGAGATTGAAAAGAATACTTAGAAAAGTTGATACCCGGTATAGCTTGGAGATGTTTGTACTCATGTACCTAGAGTGTAACCTGTAGAGCGTGATACTCGTTACTGATCAAAGGTTTTGGTTAGTGGATTTTCTTAAGCAAGTTACTTAAGAGATTGGACATAGTCTCAGGTAGAGATGAACAAACATTAATCTCTTATGTGCATTTTCTCTATCACTACTCTTCATTTTGTTTATTTTTTTGTTTGCTTGCTTGTGTGCATAGTATTTAAATTTGTTTACATACTCTATTTATCCCATTCTAGATTGTGTTTTAGTTCAACCACGTAAAGCACACATTAAAGCGCCTCGGAAACATCTATTCAGTCATATAATATCAAAAGCCACATTGCACCAACAATCGCTTTATTGTCTATGGACAATTTATGAGTTTTGTTTCAATTTAGCAACACAAAGCACAAATTAAAGCGTTCAAGAAACATCTATGCATTTATATAATATCAAAAACTCAACTCATAAGTGACTTATCTTGTCGTCTAGTAGATTTCAATATACTAGACTCTCTAATTAGACTCTTCTAGTTGTCTAATGCATTTCGTCTACCTAGAACACTATTATTGAACATGGCTTAAAAATTTTACTTTAGTACATAATATCATTTAAAACTCATTTTATCTCACTTTGACAATTGACACTTAAAATAAATAAACATAGATACTAATAAATTTAAGATTTTCTGTTGCATTAAAGTCGACTAAACTCTATTAGCATCGACTAAGCGAACTCTATTAGCATCGACTAAGCTTGTGTTAATCTCAACAATAACACATATATTTACTTATTAAAAGAAAAGTTTAACATTAGAGTCGAATAAACCAACTAACAAACATTGAGTAGACTATATTAACATTGATTAAGATGATGCTACTAACACAAATATTATTTATGAAAAAATTTAAAAATTATTTTTCATCTTTTAATTTTTTTGAAATAAACATTTATTTCACTCTAGCTTACTAGTAACATTACAATTTGTTTGATATTAATATTAAAAGTTAAATTTATATTTTTTTTAGTGTATATGAAATTAATATTTTAGTTTAAGTTTTGAATTTAATATTATCGTCTAAATGTAAAAGACACATGTCCTCATTATTAAAATAAAATCAGGATAAGATGAGGGTTTTTTTTTTAACGCAATAATAATTTTTAAAAATAAAAACAAATAGGGTCGGCCAAAGACAACGTGAGAAGGATGCTTACGAAAAAAATTAATTATTAAAAAGGTTCACTAACACATATTAGCATATGCTAAATCAATATATTAAATCAGTATTCAGTTGCATTAATTAACTTTAAGATTCACCAAACCAACTCTATTAAAATCGATTAAGATGAAGCTAATCTAAGACTAACAGGTTAAGCTGATGCTACTCTAAGACTAACACAAATATTTATTTGTGAAAACATATAAAAATAATTTTTCATCTTTTAGTTAAAAAAAAAAAACTTTTATATCACGTTAGCTCAATAATAACATTACAAATTGTTTGATATTAATATTTAAGAGTTAAATTTATAATTTTTTATAGTTGTGTATGTGTTTTTGAGTGTAGGTGAATTAATATTTTAGTTGAAGTCTTGAATTTGATACACTCATCTAAATGCAAAAGACACATGTCCTCATTATTAAAATAACATCACGATAAATAAGTTTTTTTTTAACGCAATAATAATTTTTAAAAATAAAAACAAAGAGGGTCAACCAAAGACAACGTGAGAAAGATGCTACGCAAATAAAATAATTATTAAAAAGGTTCATTAACACATATTAGCATATGCTAAATCAATATATTAAATCAGTATTCGATTGCATTAATTAACTTAAGATTCACCGAATCAACTCTATTAAAATCGATTAAGCTGATGCTTATCTAAGGCTAATACGTTAAGCTGACTCTAATCTAAGACTAACAAATATTTATTTGTGAAAACATATAAAAATAATTTTTCATCTTTTAATTATTTCTTTTATTAAAAAAACTTTGATATCACGTTAGCTCACTAATAACATTACAATTTGTTTGATATCAATATTTAAAAGTTAAATTTATAATATTTTATAGTTCGGTATGTAAGATCCACTTTATTTCTATCCTAAATGTTTAAGAGTCTAACTTATTCTATTGGGCCTAAGGCCAGTCCATATGGTGCCCAAAACTCTTTTCCAGCCCTAACCCTCTCATTCTACCTCCATTTCCCAATACAACTCTTTTCCCACTTTCTCTTTTCTCCAACAAAGCTATGTTAGGGTTTGGCCTCGTTCTTCATCAAGCTAGTTGAACTCGATTTTTATTCCACGTAAGTTGGTCCTTAGCCCATATCTTCTCCTCTCCAACTTTACTTTCGTGCTTCCAACTAGGTCATCGTAGTAACCCCATTTTGGTTCTGGTGTTAGTATTTTCAGTTCACAAAGTTGTTCCCGGAGCTGTGGTGCTCACTGTTGGGTGTTTACCATTGTCTACTAGCCTCTATTCAGGTAAGGAAAGCTAGGGTTTTTGTGTTTTCTTCATATCTGCCTGTTTTTAGCTTTGTTTTGTGTTTATGATGCTTGTGTGTTGTTCTGGTTGTCTAGAATAATGATAAATGTTGATTGGGTTTTGAATGTCTGGTTGATGCACGCGTGAACAGTGGTGAGAATTGATATTCTCGCCCAAGCGACCACGTCTCGCCTAGGTGAGATTACCAGAAGCTCGCCCAAGTTTTCTGCTCGAACTGTCGCTTAAGCAACGAGCCTTTGTTTTGAGCAAGGAGTAATCTCGCTCAAGCGAGGAGGTCTCGCCTAAGCGAGAAATCGTAGGGGCCAATTCTCCACTACTCGAGCTCTCGCCTGAACGAAGACTTTTAGCTTAAGCGAGATTGGGGCAGGTTTCGTGTTCTAGTTCTGATTTGTTCTCTAATGTGGTTGCTTGCCTGCCTGATAGAGTGTTTTACTGTAAATGCATGATGTATAATGTCATTTTTGTTGTAAGAGATTAATGGGAATGAGGTTTTGCTATGATGAGTATGAAATGGAAAACATGAATTGTTGGTTGGTTGGTTGGATATTAGCATGAGCTTGTTATGCATGTTAAATCTATGGTCGGTGGGTGAGATATGGCTATTGTATGAGTTGGACATAATTCCATGAACCTCTTGGTGAGACCTCATGGTGGTACCTCATGGTGGTACCTCATGGTGGTGCCTTATGTGATGGACGTAATTCCATGAACCTCTTAGTAAGGTTTCGTGGTGGTGTCGTAGTGTATATAATTAGGTAAGGATTGCATCCTGAAACTCTAAAGAGTTAGTTAGTCTCACGTAGAGCAGACTGACTCAAGTGGTGAGAGTAGTGGGAGGCCCTAGTCTTTGGCAGGATAATGGTCTTAGATGTTTGAAGGCTAACTTTGTGCGTGGTAAGGTGAAACCCATTGGCAATGGCTCTATAGAGTAGTAGAGGCCACCACAAGTGCAAGCGTCCAGTGAATCCGACCGATTATATATATTCGAATAAATTGAGTCTTAGAGTCTTGCTTGTTTGCTATCACATGATTGTTTGCCTATCTTGATGGATGTTTATGAATTGTTTTAACTATATGTGTGCCATAACACGTTAAAATTATTTATACTCTAGCTTACCATTTCTGTTTGTTTGTGTGTTTTGGGTGTGGTTTTCCTTTTTATGATTATCATCAATTTATTGATGTGAGCAAATGTGGAAATCCATAGTTGTCACCAGAGTAATGGAAACTCTGCAGTATAGCCAAGCTATGGTTGGATCTCATTCTTCCAAGTACTCTCCGTGGGCACTGTTGCCTATGTGTTTTGGTCAATTGTCAAACTATTACATTCTATTTTATTTAATGGTATTGTGGTGTGCCTTAGTTTTCTCTTCGAGTATTTTGGATGATTGTAATGGGTGACACTTATACTCCATGGCATTACTCTTTATATTATGTTCTATGTGATGTTTCATTTATAGGATTTATTCTCTATTAAATGGGACGTTACACTGTATAGGAATGTCAATGGGGCATGTAGGGTATAGGTAATAGTTCTCCCGTACCCTACCTACTGGATAAATATTTGTCTCGTACCCGTATCCATATCCGTCAGGTATCCGTTATGCGGGTACCCGCATAATTTTTTAATATCCACGGGTACCCATGGGTATTTACAAAAAAATAAAAATAAATATTTAACAACATATTTTAATTGTAAATTCAAATAAAATACAATACATAACATTAATAAATTTTAAACAAAGGTCAAATAACTTATTTAAATAGTGTTGAATGATAGTTTACAAAGAAATGAATTTCTTTTAAAACTAATTGATAAAAAAATAACTCATTCAAAATAAATATGTTAATATTTTAATCATGTTTTAATTTTGTTTTAATTTGAATTAGAGTATAGCAGCTACAAGTATCCACGGATACTATGATACTCGTACCTGCCACGTTAAAATGTGAGTATTAAAAATACTCGTACCCGTTATCCGCAGATATCCATTTACAATATTCATTTTCTATCTGTCGCGGATTTTATCTACGGATACCTACGTATACAAATTTTTTTCACATTCATATATGTTTCTAAATAGTGTATATGAAATTAATATTTTACTTTAAGTCTTGAATTTACACATGTCCTCATTATTAAAATAAATATCAGGATAAATGATTATTTTTAACGCAAAAATAATTTTTAAAAATAAAAACTACTAGGGTCGACCAAAGACAAAGAAAGATTCTAACCAAATAATATAATTATTGAAAAGGTTCATTAAAACATATTAGCATATGCTACATCAATATATTAAATCATTATTCATTGCATTAACTTAAGATCCACCAAACCAACTCTAAATATAATATCACGTCCATTTAATAAATGTCTTAATTTTAAAATACGTAGTGCTAACTAAATGGAAACTATTATAATTAATCACAATCATCTGCCTAGAACCACCAATATTATTATGTTAGTAGCCAACATACCTCTACAATTGTCGTTGAGTCTGAGGCAAAGTTGACACGATTTTCCGAATAGTGTGGGCTTTTGAAGTTTTGTGTAAATTTTTAGTTGACATTAATAAAGTACCTGTCTTTGGTCTTAGAAAATGTTATCACTTTTAAAAGAATCATTGTGTTATGACAATGAATTTTCTGAAAGAAATATCTGAGTATTATGTGAGTAAAGAGATATTATAAAAATATACATCCAATTTTACGCTCTTTTATTTATCTTGAGTTAGATATCGATCCAGGGAATCCTAGAAATGTACTTGGTATCCATTATTCAAAAAAAAAATTATTCCTTGTTTTTAGTGAAAATGTGAATACCTTTGATCTATTTATATGCTCATTGTTGGTTTTTTCTTCCTTTATTATACTATCTCTAATAAATTTACAATGATATAAAAACTGAAATCAAATGACTTTGATTTTGATAAGTTTTTTTTTTTTTAAATGAATAGAAAAGTTACCGGAAAAAAGATTTTTAACAAACCATACTCTTACCGGAAAAAAAACGTGGCTATTATGAAGCAACATGAAGAGACGCGATGGTTGATCTGTGAACAGAATAGGAGGAATATGCACCTGCACAAGATTTTTCAATGTTTAATCGGTGAAAGCATAAAATATATAAATATATAAAGTGAGTATAAGTAAAATTGAGTAAGTATTTCTTATAAGAATGTAAGAATGTGTTATCTTTAGAAATTGTAAGGTTCACTTATTATTCTCCCCAATCTTTAAGGGTTGTCCTAATTTGTTGGGCTTAAGGCTGGTCTATAGGGTGTCCAAAACCCCTAACCCAGCCTAACACTCTCATTGCTACCACTTTTCAGAAATCAGCTTCCCTCCTCCCTCTTAGAAACTGTAGCTGCAAGCTCTGTTAGGATTTGGTCTCTAACCTCATCAAGTTCGCTCAAACCTTTTCTTTTTTACGTTCCGTTTTGTGATTTCCAACTGAGGTTCACTGTAGTAACCTCATTTTCTTTCTGTGCCACTATTTTCCAGCTCACGAATCTGCTCTTAGAGCTACTGTGCTCAACTGTTTGGGGTGTTTAAGTCTTTTGCTAGCCTTTTCCAAGTAAGGGAAGCTAGGGTTTCACACTTTTAATGTATATTGTCTGTTTTTCAACTATGTTTTGTGCTTTTGGTGATTTTATGATTTTCAACTATGTTTTGCAACCAAAATAGTTCAAAACACTTATAATTGGTGACTAAATTGATAATTAAAATAGTTTTTATTATGAATTGGTTTCTAAATTGGTCCTTAACATTAGCTACCATGATTTTGACTATTAAAATAATTGGTGTCTAATTAGAAAATTGGTCTCTAACATATTTTTTGTTACTAAAATTGGTCATTATTTGAAAGTTTTCTTATACTGGTATTTTTACAATGACAATAATTTTTATTTTTTTATATTGACAACTTTAGTACATATAGTTTTAATTTAGATTTACACAATAACAATCATATATTTATAATATTTAAATGTTAATTTTATAAATATTAGTTTACTTTTCTAAAATATTTCTAATATTTGAAATATTTTTAAATATCAATTTTAAAAGTATCAGTATTTTAGAATATAAATATTAGAAAAAAATTATTTAATATTTATATTCTTATAATATTTTAAATAATTTTATTTTATATAACAATTAAATATAAGAATTTTATTCAATTTAAAATTAAATTTAGTAATTTATAATTAAATTTCAAAAATCATTAAATTTTAGGAGAAATATTAGTGTAATTTTTATAGAAGATATTAAATTTGGTGTCAATTTGAAAGTGACAAAATTGATTCATTTTAACCAAAATGGGGATGAAAATGAACAAAAATAATGAATATAAGGACTAAATTGAACTAAAATAACGAATATAGGGACAAAATTTACCAAAAAAAGAATAACATAACCACAAGCTTACACGTGGCACAATTATGACTTGACATGTGGATAGTTTTTTTGAAATTAATTTTTTTTAAAAGAAATAAAAAAAAAACCAGGAGTAAAAAGGATCAAATTGATAAAAATTTGACTAAAATGAGAACCTAATTGAACACAACAACGAAAATGAGAACAAAATTAAATTAAAACAACAAAAATAGAGACCAAATATATATTTAAGCCTAAACATAAATCACAAACATAACATTAATATATACATATATATATATATATATATAATTATACATATACATATTTTTATTATTTTATAATACATTATACATAATCAAAGTATAGAATACATTATATTGTATAGAGAGATCAAAATAGATTTTAATTTGTGAGCTAATCTAGCTCACTATGGGTTCAAGCTAGTTAGATTGAGTAGGTTTTATTTTTTATTAAAGTGGATTGAACTTAATTCGACTTACTTAACACACAGATTAAACAAGTTCGAGGCTGGTTGAAAGTTGGTTGATCACAATCCACAACCAATACCAATATTAATTATTTTTTTCAATTATTATAATTATTTACTACTTCTAATTATATTGGTTCACAATTTGATATTTTTAAATACTAGAATGTTGCCCAATAATATTTGAACAGTTTGAATGTTTAATTTATTTGTTTATCATTTATATACGTTGATACTTTAATCTTGAACTACTACTACCTTTGTAATAATGTTTCGAGAATTAGGTAAATACTTTGATTCCACTATTATAAAAATAAATCAAATCAGTTCACTTTTGTAAGGCCTACTTTAATTCTATCCTAGAGTTTAAGGGCCTATCTTAGTCTGTTGGGACTATGGCTGGCCCATAGGGATCTAAAATCCCTAAACCAGCCTAAGCCTTTCATTTTCTACCCACTTTGAAAATCAGTGCCCTTACTCTCCTTGTTCCCTCAACAAAAGCTCTGCTTGGGTTTGCCGTTACTCCGTGTCAAACAGGTCCAATCTCGTTCTCTTCCACGTAAATTAGTTCTCAAACTATAGTTTCTCCTTTCCAAGTCTTATTTTTGTGTTTGAAATAGAGGTTCACTGTGGTAACCTCGTTTTTGTTTTGTGTTGTTGTTCCCAGTTCTTAAATATGCTTCCGGAGCTGTTGCGTTAGTGGGCTTAGGTGTCGAAGTCTTTTACTAGCTCTTTCCAGGTAAGGGAAGCTATGTTTCCTTAAGTTTTCTAGCACATTGCTTGTTTTATTAGTGAATCGTGTTTCAAATGTCTGATAGATGTTATGCTTGCATGAAATTTGAGTTGGGTATGCTTGGAACTGTGTTTTTGAATGTTGCTCACGTGAAAATAAGAGAGACTTATTAAACTCGCCCAGGTGAGTGTGTCTTTTGCCCAAACGAGAAGCTCTCGCCTAAGCGAGGAGCTCTCCCCTAAGCGAGGAGCTCTCCCCTAAGCGAGAATAATAGTGGCTTGCCCCCTCATCTGCTTCAAATTGTCTCGTGAGCGAAGGCCTCTCGCCTGAGCAAGATGGGCTAGCTTGAGCGACAACTCGAAGTGCCCACTGCTCGAAATCTCGCCCAGGCGAGAGCTGTTAGCTTGAGCGAGGGATCCTTCTCGCCTGAACGAGAGCTGCTAGCTTGAGAGAGGTTGACAACAATATGCTTGGAGGATTGTATATTTCTATGTTTGCAGTTGTTGGTTGCATGATTTACTTGATTTGTTCCATTTAAAGTATGAAATATGTGAATATGCATGTAATCTCTAAATGTATGGCTGGATTTATGAGTTTGGTATGATTTTGGCATGGAACACGAATGAGATGGTTCGTTATAAATGTTGGTATGGAATTGGTATGTATAATGACTTTATAATTGGTTGGAGAAACATGATTTTGGTGTGGTCAGGATGTAATTCCACAACCCTTGTTAGTGGGAGCTCATGGTGGTGCCTCATGCTTAGGACGTAATTCCACGAAGTTCGTGGTGGTGCCTCATTATATAATTAGTAAGAATTCAAGTAAGGACTGCATCCTGACACTATGAAGGGTCAATTAGTCTCACGTAGAGCGTACTAGCTCAAGTGGTGTGAGTAGCAGGAGGCCCTAGTCTTTGGTAGGATAATGGCCTTAGATGTTTGAAGGCTAACCTTGTGAGTGGTAAGGTGAAACCCGTTGGCAATTGGCTCTATAGAGCAGTAGAGGCCACCACAAGTGCAAGCATCCGGTGAATCCGACTAATTATATGTATCTAGATAATTGTGTCTTGTGTCGTAGTGTTTTGTTTACAGGTCTTCACATGCTTGGTTGATGTATGTATGTTTGGCTATAAAATTGTATGCAATGGTATGATAAAACGCTTTTCTGCTCTACCTTACCCTTTATGCTTGTTTGTATGTGCTATGTGTGGTTTTTCTCCTTTTGCGATGATCATCAATTTATTGATGTGAGCAAATGTGAGAACCCCTCGTGGTCATTAGGGTGATGGAGATTCCACTGCTTAGTTCATCTTGGATAAGATCTTGTTTGTCTGAGTTTTCTTTAGGGCTATAGCCCATGTATTGTCTTGCTCTTGGAGCATTTATTTTGAATATTGTTGATCTTTTACTTTGTTTTGTTATTGGCATCGTGGTGTGCCTCAGTATTTCATTCTAAGTACCTTGAATATTTGTAAGGACTGACATTATACTCTGCAACTCTGCTATTTATTTTATCTTGTGTGATGTTTCATTTAAGTAAGCTTGTTTATTAAATGGGACGTTACAACTTTCATTGAAAAATAATAAATATATAAAATAAAGGTATAATTACTGATTTGGTACCCCAATTTTTTGGTTATGTTCAATTTGGTCCCTATACTTTTGGTTTGTTCAATTTAGTACCCCAATTATCTAAAACGATACAATTTGGTCCTCTACGTTAAGTTGGAGTTAACACCGTGTCCGTACAGAACACATGTCAAGCCGTGAAATTTTTATTTTTTTTAATTTTTTTAATTTTTTTTTAATTTTTTTTAATTTTTTTTAATTTTTTTTTAATTTTTTTTAATTTTTTTTCAAAAAATTTAAAAACTGCAACGTGTTAGTTTACCATCATGCCACGTGACAGCTTATAATCATGACACATGGTAGTGGTAATAATTGCTTTCAATTTAGTCCTCTTTTTAAATTTTTGGTTCAATTTAGTACCCAATTTTTTAAAATGATCCAGTTTCGTCCCTTCCAATTTCAGACCAAATTAGTAAATAAGCTTAATTACAACTCATATATACATGTTACAATAAGTTTTTCTAATATATACATCAAATCATTTGACCTAAATACTTAAATTATTTTATTTTTTACATTTTTTACCTTTGTAATTTTTTACACATGAAATTTTTTACACTTGTAAAAAATAAAATAATTTGAATAATTAGGTGTAGTGATTTGATGTATAAATTCAAAAAAATTATTTTAACATGTATAAGTTATAATTAAACTTAGTTACTAATTTGGTCTCAAATTGGGAAGGATAGAATTGGATCATTTTAAAAAATTAGTGTACTAAATTGAACCAAAAATTTAAATAGAGGATTAAATTGAAAACAACTATTATCAGTGTCACGTGTCATGATTGTAAGCTGCCACGTGGCGCGATGGTAAATTGACACGTGGCTATTTTTAAATTTTTTGATAAAAAATTAAAATTTAAAAAAATATTTTTTTTAAAATAATTAAAAATTTCTTGGCTTGACATGTGTCATGTACGGACAGGGTGTTCACTCCAACTTAATAGAGAGGACCCAATTGAATCTTTTTAAATAATTGAAGTATTAAATTGAACAAATCAAAAATATGAAGACTAAATTGAACTTAACCCAAAAATTGGGGTACGAAATTATATATAAAATAAATTATAGTAAAAAATATCATATTGAATCAACTCTGTGACCTACCAACCCATAATAAATCAAACTTTAAATTGAAGCAGATTGCAAAATTTCTAGGTCATAGTAAACCATCCCGTTTTGATACCCCAAATTATATACAACACCCCATACTTCATTTAATTTTATATAGAAAAAACTGTACAGCAATACATATAAAGAAAACTGCTGCACAAATACATAATGCTGCACATGCCAAATAATACGTGCCACTAAAATTTATAAATTAAAATTTTCATTGGCATAGATGAAATAAAGGATGTGAATCCCACTTTATCTGCTGGCAAAACATAAAACATTGGAAACACCACCCATAAAGCATTTTTGCTGTTTTACGGAAAACAGAATCTCGATCCTTTATATATTATCCAACGGAAATTGTCATTACGTAAGAAAAATGAAAGCTGCACCTTACATTTAATACACACATTTTATATAGGGTATATAAGTTCGGCTGCGAAAGAAACCACAACATGGAAATACCAAATACATGTATTCTTTTCAGCAAACAACTCGGTTTGCCTAAAAGTTTTTAAGAAACCGTTATTATATGGAAAATGATATTCTAACTCCCAATTTTTGACTCATTCTCTTACTTCCCGATCTAACAGCTGATGTGTATTTAATTTTTTAATTTGTGTTTTGTTTTGCAAAGACACTATGACAACGGGTGAAAAGCAAAGGGAGAAAATGCTCGTTTATCCTGCAGACCACACCAAAACAATTAGGGTTTTTCTCTTTCGCAGAACATGAACAAAGTGTGGAGAAGACGAAATGTGATTTGAGAGGCTGAAGCCGGCGCTATGCACAGAGAACACGTACCTAGTTCGCGAGGGTGATCCTGTGAATGAAACTCTCCTCATAATCAGAGGCCACCTCGATTCTTACACCACCAATGGAGGCTGCACTAGTTTCTTCAACTCGTGTCGAATCGACCTTGGTGATTTCTACAGCGAGGAGCTGCTAACACGGGCTTTGGGCCCTAAACGAAAGACGAAATTTCTAAGTTTTGGTGTTATTCTTGAACCCTAAACGAAATCCCATTTTGTTCCAAGATTTTTGTTGTCCTTGGAGAGTGGTGTTAAGGTTATTGCTGTTTTCCATTAGTTCGATTCAGCTCGATGGTTGTGTGTGATGACAGGTTGAATTACTGGTGATCATTGACATATATGTAAACTCTGGATTGAATTACTGGTGACCACTTACATATTAACTGGTGACCTACCCAATACTTTTTGAATAGTAGTATAACCACAACTCTCTTTTAAGGAGGTCCACATGTAATACATTTTTAGTGTATTAGAAGACCTTAACGACACGTATGAAAGGTATATTTAATCCTAATAAAATTGATCTAGGATAATTAGTCCATAACCCCACCTCACAGACATGATAATTGTGGATTCATTAACTGATGGCCCCTGATGTATTACATGGTGATCTGCTCATTACGTTTTGCTCAATGATATGAATTGTGGTCTATCGTAACGACTGAACATGTAAACCAGTTACAGTCATGACTTTCCTAACATGTGTGTATATTGAGCAATTAAAGCCGGGACCCAGGCCCACCTATGGCCCAAACCAGGGCCCAGTCCATGAAATGGTCAAACACAATTAATAATCTATAAATACACTTGGACCCCACAAATTAAAGGTATGCATTTATTACTTCCTTAATCACCCGATTTGACTTTCTAAGAGCCTTCGATGACTTAAGCTTCGGAGTCCCTTCTGCAGGTAACCCCTCCTGGGTCCAAGCAGACATATGCCAACCGGGAACAGGCCTACTAAGGAGATAACGGAATATATGGGTAAGGTGACACTTGTGCCTAACTTATCTTATTTGTTCTCTGCAGGAACAATTGGCGCCCACCGTGGGGCACGAGATAGTACTTTACTACCCGCTTTCTCCAAAGATGGTTTCTACCCGCAGTAGAGCAGGAGTTAACAAACAAGTTGAAGCTGGCCCCTCGGGACCTGCTAACATCACTCCGGATCTAGCCGCCATCCTCGACGGTCAAGCCAAGATGCAAAAGGAGCTGGCTGACCTGAAGAAGCGCAGTGCTGATGAGATGGAAGCACTACGACAGGAAAACTCTCGCCTAAGGCGAAAGATCGAAGCCGATCCTACTCAAAAGGGAAAGGCCAAGGAAACATTTGACGTTGTAGGGTCCACGGCTTTCCAGTCCACTGAAAAGGAAAACGAGTAGAATCCTACCCCGCACACCTTCACCACCACCCAACAAACTCCCATCCTCTCAGCCCATCCTACTCACTTCCACTCCACCCTCCTAGGGCACACTGCGGCTCCCATTCTCGCCGCCACCATCCCCACCACTCATGTTCCCTACAACATGCCCACCACCCTACATACTACTCATGTCCCACCCTACAACCTTAACCATATCCCTCCTCGCAAGTTCACCTCCACCTTTCGCACCCTTGTCCACCATCCCATACCCCCTCACCTACTCCCATCCCACCAACCTAGACGTCGTCACCCTTTCACCGACTTCATCGCTAACACCCCCCTCCCCAACCAGTGGGAACCCTTCATACTAGAAAGTTACACGGGTGAAATCGACTCTGACGAACACCTTAAAGTCTACATCACCCATGTCGCCCTTTACACTTCCCAGGACGCAGTCTTCTACAAAGCCTTTCCCACCATCCTCAAAGGCCCCGCTCTCGAATGGTTCACGACCCTCCCACCTTACTCTATCGACAACTTCGACACCCTCTCCTACATGTTTACAACTCACTTTGCTGGCAGCCGCCCACACCAAACTACCACAATATCCCTCCTCGGTGTCAGGCAAGAACAAGGTGAGACGCTCCGGGCATTTATCGATCGCTTCAGCAAGGCTGCCCTTCGCACCCCACACCTTAACCAAGAGATGATACTCTAGTGCATGGCCCTCACCCTTCAACCCAGCCCCTTCGCCAACAACGTCTACCTCCATCCACCTACCTCTATGCACGAGTTAAAGTTGCACGCCGCCGATTTCGTCCGTATGAAGGAAATGCAAACCCTTCATACTAAATTCTGCAATGATTACGCACCCTCCACTGCAAACCCCACTCCACAACCCGCCCGTCCTAATCCGAGACCACGACAACCCCGACAACCCCACTTCACCAGATACGCTCCCATCAACGTTCCCAGATCCCGCCTCCTTGATGAGGCCTTACAGGCCGACCTCATCCCACCGCCACGCAAGACGACTACTCCCCCCAATGTCGACATGACCAAATACTGCCGCTATCATCGCAACCATGGCCATACTACAAAGGAGTGTAAAGCACTGGTGCGTGCTGGCCACTTTCGTCGCTTTGTCCGCAGAGAAGACCATTCCTCTCGATCCCACCATCCTCCTCGTCCCGACCATAAACGCCCTCCCCGTGACTCTCGCCACGATAAACGCCCCCACCAACCCACGAACCAAGACCCCCAACCGGCTCGTACCGACGTCATCCCCGCCTACCCTCCCCTACGCGACACTATCAACAACATCTCCGGTGGTTTCGCTAGTGGAGGATCTACCTCTTCTGCTAGAAAGAAACACCTCTGCCATATATAATCCATCAACCACATTACCCACACCCATCACAGACGCCGCTTGCCTCCCATAACCTTCACAGACGACGACTTCCACGACCTCGACCACCAACAAGACAACCCTATGGTCATCACTGTTTAAATAGAAAATTACGCATTCAAAAAAGTCCTCGTCGACCAAGGCCGTTCCATCAACATCCTTTACTGGGCAACATACCAGAAACTTCAACTCCCAGACACCGCCATGGTCCCATACGATGAACCAATTTATGGCTTTTCTGGGGAAAACCTTTCCACCCGCGGCTACATTGACATCTATACCATCTTCTGCGACGGCGTCCAAACCAAAACTATCCCTATCCGCTTCCTCATCGTTGATGCGCTTACATCCTATAATGTCCTCCTAGGCCACCCTTCACTCAACACCCTTGGCGCCGTGTTCTCCACACCTCACCTCGCCATGAGGTTTTCCTCCCCATTAGGCGACATCCTCACCATCCATGGCGATCAACGTCTTGCGCGCAAATGTTACATGGTCAGCCTACGCCCAAAGATTCCCATCCTACAAAATAATCACATAGAGCGACCATCCGGCTCTGGGATCGTTTTGTTTGACGATGATCTAGACCCTAGAGTGGGCCGGGATGTCCGCCTCGAACCTGTTGAAGAGACCACCCCCTTGGAACTCCCTAATGGCCATACCATCAAGCTCGGTACTAGGCTCGAATCCGAACAACGTGAAGTCATAACACCCACCATTGTCGCCAAGTTGGACCTCTTCGCTTGGTCAGCTGCCGACTTACCTGGAGTTGACCCTCAAGTGGCATCCCACAAGTTATCTATTTACAAGGAGGCTCGATATGTCTCCCAGAAAAAATGCAAACTCGGCGAGGAGCGACGCCTAGCAACCAAGGTCGAGGCCGATAAATTACTAAACACGGGGTTTATCAAAGAAGCCCACTATACCACTTGGCTCTCTAACGTAGTCCTGGTCAAGAAAGCCAATGGCAAGTGGCGAATGTGTGTTTATTACACCGACCTCAACAAAGCCTGTCCAAGGGATGCCTACCCATTACCCAATATCGACCGAGTCGTCGACGACGTCGTCGACAACAAGGTCCTCAGTTTTCTTGACGCATACTCCGGTTACAACCAAATTCCCATGGTTTTATCCGATATGAACAAAACCGCTTTCATCACAGACGATGCCAATTACTTCTACAAGGTTATGCCGTTTGGTCTTAAAAACGTAGGAGCGACCTACCAACGACTGATGGATAAAGTCTTCAGCCACATAATGGGTAAATGCGTCGAAGTGTACGTTGACGACATGGTTGTCAAATCTCCCAGCCATCACCAGCACGCTCACGATTTATCGATAGTCTTCTTTGTGTTGCGGCAATACAACCTTCGCCTCAACCCCAATAAATGCGTTTTCGATGTCGACCGTGGCAATTTACTTAGGTCCATGCTGACCTAGTGCAGCATAGAGGCTAACCCTGAAAAGTGCAACGCGATCATAGAGATGCGAAGCCCAACCGGCATCAAAGAAGTACAGCGCCTCATCGGTCGTCTCACGACCATCTCCCGTTTCCTTCCCATATAGCTGCTCAAAAAATCGGCCAAGTTCACGTGGAATGACGATTGTGAACACATTTTCCAAAATCTGAAAACTACCCTCACCTCACCACCTATCCTTCACAAACCGGATACCTATCAACCCCTACTGGTCTATATCACCGCTATAGACTACACCGTTAGTACCGTGCTGGTTCAAGACGTAGACGGCACGCAGCATCCGGTTTACTTCATAAGCAGAACCCTTCAAGACCCCGAAACCAGATACCAGATGGTGGAAAAGTTGGCCTTATCCTTGGTACATGCAACCCGTCGCCTACGCCCGTACTTCCAAAATCATAACATCATCGTCAAAACTGACTACCCAATATAGAAGATATTGCAGAAACTATACCTGGCAGGACGAATGTCGTCTTGGGCCGTCGAGTTATCCGAGTTTAACATCCGTTACGAACCTTATGGCCCCATCAAAGCTCAATGCCTCCTAGGCTTTGTCAATGATCTCCAACAAACGCCCACAGAAGACCAGTGGACACTTTACGTTGATGGTTCTTCAAATCCAAAGGGAGCAGGTGCCGACATCGTGTTAGAAGGGCCCAACGATATCCTCATTGTGAAATCCCTTCACTTCGCTTTCAAGACATCCAACAACAAAGCTGAATACGAAGCCATCCTCGCCAGCCTATCCCTAGCCCGCGAGGTGGGCGTCAAATCATTAACATGCAACACCAATTCCAAGCTCACTGTAGGCCACCTAAATGACGAGTTCCAGATCAAAGATCCCACCCTTCTACAATATTACCATCTGGTCTGAACAGTCGTCTAATTCGCTTTCAACCAAGTCCGCATCCAACACATTCTTAGATCTGAAAACATCAGAGCCGACATCCTATCCAAACTAGCCAGCACCAAGTTAAAAAGTCGCCACCGATCATTGTTACAGCAAACGCTATCCGCTCCTTCCCTCACAAATACTTGCCATAACCTAACCCAACACAAAGCCGACAACTAGACCACTTCTTACATACAGTACCACTGAACCAGTAACCTTCCACCAAATGCCGATAGAGCTTGGATAACTAAAGCCGCCAGGTATACGATGATAGGTGATGATCTGTACAAACGTGGATACGGTCAACCACTTCTCAAATGTGTCACTATAGAATAAGCCCAATACATCATTAAAGAATTACACAAAGGCATATGCGGCTATTATTCCGGCGCACGTACTATGACTACCAGAATCCTTCGCGTCGGTTACTTTTGGCCGACTATGGAAGTAGACTGCCAAGACTTCGTCAAAAAATGCAAACCATGCAAAAAACATGGCAACCTTATTCACTAGAAACAAGAAAAACTCCATTCTATACTATCCCCGTGGCCCTTCGCAAAATGGGGAATGGACGCAAAATGGGGAAGGGCCAAGTAAAGTTTTTGATAGTATCCGTCCATTACTTTACCAAATGGATAGAGGCCAAACCACTAGCCACCATCACAATCCAGCAAGTCCAGCAATTCGTTTGGAAGGAAATTATATGCCGATATGGCGTCCCGCACACCATCATCACCGGTAATGGCCGACAATTTATCGATAAAGAACTCGCTAAATTCTACATCAGTCTAGGCATCAAACACGTAACTAGCTCTGTTGAACACCCGCAAACCAACGGATAGGCCGAGGCAGCAAACAAGGTCATACTAGTGGAGCTACGCAAGCGGTTGGACAACGCCAAAGGCATATGGCCAGAAGAACTAGTAGAAGTGTTGTGGGCCTATAGGTGTACCCCCTCAATCAACTACAAACGAGTCTCTATTCAGCCTAGTATACGGCGCAGACGTCATGATACTTGTTGAAATTGGTGAACCATCCCTACACCGAGAACTATATGACATAGCCCAAAATCACCAAAACATGGCCACCCACCTTGACCTCCTACCCGAGCTACGAGAAAAAGCTCAAATACGCAACTTAGCTGCCAAACAGAGAGCAGCCAGAAAGTATAACGCCAACCTATGCTCAAGATCGTTCGCAAAAGGAGATTTAGTTTGGAGAATGGCCAACAGTGCAAGAAAGAAGGATGGCAAGTTCTCCGCAAATTGGGACGACCCATACCGAATATGCGAAGACGCTGGGGGAGGAACTTATCGACTTGAGCAATTGTCTAGGGAAGAAATACCCAATATGTGGAATGTATCCCATTTAAAGTTTTACTTTAGTTAACGACAGGTTGTATATCAAACACTTGTAACCTTGGGTGTACTCTTTTTCCTCACCTGGTCTTTTTTCCCTCAGGAGGGTTTTTGGCCGGGGAGGTTTTAACGAGGCACCCTAGATTTCATAAATAAACGTAGGGTTCCCAACTTCACGACTGTTCTTCACTACGTTTCTCGTACACTTACCACAAGTAAGCGGCTTGGGTCAAACACCCTTAATTTGTTGTTAATTCGTTTTAAGTTCCCCACCCTTACCACAAGTAAGTGGCCTGGGTCGAACACCTTTAACTAGTTGTTAGTTCGTTTTAAGTTCCCCACCCTTACTACAAGTAAGTGGCCTGGGTCGAACACCCTTAACTTATTGTTAATTCATTTTAAGTTCCCCGCCCTTACCACAAGTAAGCAGCCTGGGTCGAACACCCTTAGCTTGTTGTTAATTCGTTTTAAGTTCCCCACCCTTACCACAAGTAAGCGGCCTGGGTCGAACACCCTTAATTTGTTGTTAATTCATTTTAAGTTCCCCACCCTTACCACAATTAATCGGCCTGAGTCGAACACCCTTATCTTGTTGTTAATTCGTTTTAAGTTCCCCACCCTTACCACAAGTTAGCGGCCTGGGTCGAACACCCTTAATTTGTTGTCAATACGTTTTATGTTCCCCACCCTTACCACAAGTAAGCGGCCTGGGTCGAACACCCTTAACTTGTTGTTAATTCGTTTTAAGTTCCCTACCCTTACCACAAGTAAGCGGCCTGAGTCGAACACCCTAAACTTGTTGTTAATTCGTTTTAAGTTCCCCACCCTTACCACAAGTAAGCGGCCTGGGTCGAACACCCTTAATTTTATGTTAATTCATTTTAATTTCCTCACCCTTACCACAAATAGGCGGCCTGGGTCGAACACCCCTAATGAATAATCGCGTTCACTAACATTTCATACACCAAATACCCACTCACAAATATAAAGAACCATTAACACACAAGTAATCGACATCAAACAAACAAAATATAAACATACACAAGCATTCATATGAAGCACAAAAGTAAGATATGTACGGATTATTACAGACTTGGAATCATTAAGCAAATGGGAAATATTAAATTCACGTTTCTAAGCTGTCTCTTGCTCGGCACCCTCCGCCACCACTCCATCACTACCCGTGTCGGCATCCTCCGCCCCCTTTTTCCCATCCCCCTCCGGACTAGATTCAGCCTCGTCCACAAGTACTCGATCAAGCACGCCCTTATTTACGTCAAACCTTGTGTCATTGACATCAACATTCTCATAGAAAAAGGCCACTTGCCGCACACCCTTCTGAAAACCGTTGATGTGTTCTTGTATAAGGCAACTCTTTAGATCCTCCAGTTCCACCTCTAACCCATCATGTTTTTCCTTTATATCATCATAGTCAGCCTCAAGATCTGCAATTCGGCCCTTCAACTTTTCTTCAGAATCGAGGCAGCGCACCCTCCATGTAGCCAACCTCTTCCTTTCCTCTTCCCAATCCTCTTTTTCCTTCTTCCAAGCCTCTTTTTCCTCTGCATGCTTGTCCACTTTCTCTTGCAGCTCATCAACCTTCGTCCAGCTTCCTTCCTTCACCTCCCTCTGATATAAGGATCCAACACGCCGGCTCAATATCAACATCTTGCTGCTAAATTCAACCATAGCCTTCACCAAGGCGTTTAGCTCCATGTTATCAATTGAATCTATCAGCGACTCCAGCATGTTAAACTCGATGTCTTTCCGCACAGTAGTCTCCGGAAGCTTAATTAGTCTAGCTTCCGGTCCCTTCACTCTACTTAACGAACCCGACCCCATCAGGACAACCCGCACCTTCTTCACATCTTTTCCTTTGCCAGGTCTGGCTGGCAACTCCGCCTTTCTTTTGGTTCCACCGTGCACATGCACGTCTACCAACGACTCCTGTAGGTTGGGAACCTCAGTGCTCCCAACTGCTCTAGCCCTTGCCGCTTTCTCCTTTCGCAAGGTTTGGAAAAGCGTCAAGTTCTTCTTGCCCATTTGTGCCATATGTCCTGCAACACACAAACCATCAGAATACTCGAACATAAAATAATGCTAAAAAATTATAGAAAGATACCTTCAATATCTATAATCGGGTGAATTGAATTATACACCCTAACTAAGCACTTAGTGGGCATCTTATCGCTAAACTGCATCAAGGTATCCACCACCTCCTTCTTGGCCACCGATAAATCCTCCCTCGATATCACCTTATACCTCCAAGGGTTGCCGGTCCAAAAAAACAAAAACTTAGTATTACCATCAGCTGTATAAAAATGTGACCGACCAGCTTGCTTCACCACCACCTTGAAGAACCCATCTTTGAACCCTAACTAAGCACTTAGTGGGCATCTAGTTTGTTCAGACCAGACCGACTTATTAGCGATAACCACGTTGTTGGACTTTTCGGCCTCGTAACAAAAAAGTACAAAAATGCTCACGGAGACGGCTCCAAATATAATGCCATGCACAGTAACCGGAACACTTGCAAGTATGCCCAACTATTTGGATGCAGCTGAGTAGGAGCGACATTCAACAACTGAAGCACTCCCATTATGAAATCATCAAATGGCAGCCAGATGTGTAGTTGCGAGAAATGGCACATGTACACATAGAAAAACTCTTCGGCAGCTCCTTCTCGGCCGTGGCAGACACATTCCACAGCGGTTACCCTCTCTGGCATCACTATGTCTCTCCGATCACCTTTCTCAAAAAGCGGCGTGCAGTTCTACCACGATTTCAGTAACCGCGACCACTGAAACAACGATTGTTGTGTCCGCACGTCTGCCGCTACCCATTCGTACCTGGCCTTCGCCGGCCAACTACTTTCGGCCAACTCCTCGGGTGGGTCTTCCCTAACCTCAATTATCCTCCCCATTGGAATCCTCCTTATGTTTCCTATTTCCTCCCTATCACTATTATCGTCTCGACTACTTCCGCTACCTCCAGACCTTTCACTACTCGAACTCGACAACAAAACCTTATCACTACTACTAGACATACGTGATTCTTTTAAGATGACGGATGAAGTAAGGAAGTTATCAGACAGCTCTAAAATGCACACGAAGTAACTGATCCCAGATTTTTTTCAAATCAAACAAAGTGGATGCACTACCAACAATATCTTCATTTATAGATACGAATCTCAAACGTCACAGCTCATTCCCGCCAAAAGTCAACTTATTCCAATCGTCATAAAGCATCAAAATAACGACGCAAAACCTCTCTAGATTAGACTTCTGACACCCCTTCACCTGCCACAAACCCCTTCACCTACCACGAACCCCTTCACCTGCCCCAAATCCCTTCATGTTTTTAGCCTTCACATTGTTCATCACACTTAAAGGCTGGGGGACTGGTGTACCACACCTAGCCGGTCTCGCTAGCACATCAGCACATATCATCCTTCACCGACATATTTATATCCACAAAGGCTGGGGAACTGGTGTACCACACCTAGCCAACTCAACCAAATAATAATAATAAAACGATCACCACATCTATACAGAAAATAATTCAGGTAGTCGGCCCAGGCCGACCTAGGCCTAACCGGCCTAAACCAATAACACAAGCCGCTAAAGGAACAACCAACCTAGGATGACATGCGAGCAATGATGACACAAACCACTAGAGAAGTAATCGGATTACACCGACCACTCTAAAAGACTTGACGAAACCAAAACACCTAAAAATCAGTAAACCCACAATAATCAAGACCAGGGGCCTGGACCAGGACCCAAGCCCACCTATGGCCCAAACCAGGGCCCAACCCATGGAATGGTCAAACACAATTAATAATCTATAAAATACACTTGGACCCCGCAAATTAAAGGTATGCATTTATTACTTTCTTAATCACCTGATTTGACTTTCTAAGAGCCTTCGATGACTTAAGCTTCAAAGTCCTTTCTGTAGGTAACCCCTCTCGAGTCCAAGTAGACATATGCCAACCGGGAAGAGGCCTACTGAGGAAATAGCAGAATATATAGGTAATGTGACATTTGTGCCTAACTTATCTTATTTGTTCTATGCAGGAACAAAAACTAATAAAATCATTAGTTAAATTTGAAATGTTCTATTGAATTAAACAAAAGATGTAATGAAACAAAAGACTTAAAACAATAAAGACTTCAAAGAGGGTTTTGTAAAATGTAAATACATCTCTCATAAAATATAAATTCAATGTTGGAGAGTTCCTTTAAATTAAAAACTCACTTCTTACCAATATTTGAACTAAAAAATGCATTACATATCAAAGTTAAAATATATTGTTGGAAAAAACAAAAGATAAATTTTTTAGACAATTCACTACAAGAAAATCATGACTTTCCCTCTGATTATTACCTACAAAAAAAATATGGTTTTGTTATTTTTTAAAATTTAATTTATTTTGTGTTATTTATTATTGGATTAAATATGTTTTTGGCCCCTTAACTTTCATGAAAAATTGGAATTAGTTCTTCTTCGAAACTTTAACCCAATTTAGTCCCTCAACTTTAGGAATGCTTGGATATAGTCCTTTTAGCAAAATTTTGTTAAGTTACTTTAACGTTTCAAACATGTTTCTGGGCTAACATTGAAGTGAAAATGTTTCAAACGGTATTAACAATTCAAATGCTATCACAAAATGTGTTTGAAATGTCAAATAAACTTAACAAAATTTGGTTAAAAGGACTAAATCCCAACATTTCTAAAGTTGGGGGACTAATTATGACCAAAGTTCGAAGAGAGACTAATTCTAATTTTCAGTAAAAGTTAAGGGACCAAAAACATATTTAACACTTTATTTGTTTAAATTTAGTTATTTGTTAGGTGTATTGTTTTAATGTATGTTTGAATTTGTTATAGTTTTGTGATTTGTTAATTGTATTATTTTTATTTTTTTAATTTATTTTGGTTGTTTGTTGAATTTGTTGATGTCCACTTTAGTTATTATTGAACAAACGAGTTTTATGCTGATGTCATGTTCTATGTGGTTAGAGTATTATTATCTAAGATGGAAGATTTTCCTTTAAGTTTCATGGATTCACAAGCAAATTCTAGGTTCATATCATGAGTTCTCTTTTCATTTATAAATTAAATGAGCGAGGGAGATTATACAGATAACTTTACAACGGATCAGATTTTTCCCACACGCGATGAGTTATTTCAATTGGTTTGAGGAATTGTTTTTTATCTCAGTTTGTTGTTTTGATTATAAGAATTGATAAATCAAATGGTCAACTAAGGAGAAAGATGTATGTATTATTAGGATTTGAAAGGGGTGGAAAGTATAGGAAATATAAATCTGGTATTCAACTGAGTATATATGATACAAGAAAATGCGATTGTCCTTCTAAACTAAAAGCCAAACCAATCTCTAGTGGGAGGGATGGGTATTGAAGGTAATGTATGGATATCATAACCATGATTTGTCACAAACTTTAATTGGTCACCCTTTTGTTAGGAGGTTAAAATCCACAAAACATTCATTATTTTTTTATATGATTAAGAATCAAGTGAAGTCTGCAAACATTCTTCTTACTTTGAAAGAAAATAATAAATATAATGTGACAACAATCAAGCAAGTATATAATGCAAGATACAACAATTAATGATGATGTTAGAACGTGATGAATACATTCTCTAGAGGTGTGTCGACAAATTTGAGGTGGTAAATGACCTGTTTTGGACACATCCTAATGCAATAAAATTGTTGAATGCATTTAATATTGTTTTCTTGAGGCATAGCACCTGCAAAATCAACAAATATCGGTTTCCATTACTTAAGATAGTTGGGATGACATCAACATGGTTTACTTTCGCTGCTGCCTTTGTATTCTTATCAAGTGAACAACAAAATAATTTCTCTTGAGATCTAGAAAGGCTATGAGGATTATTTATGAGATCTTAGGGTGGTCCACAAGTTATGGTTAGCGATGATGACCTAACATTGATGATTGATATTGACATTGTATTTCTTGAGTGTTATCATCTACTCTATTATTTCTACATTCAGAAAAATGTGTAAGCCAAGTGAAAAGTGTTAGTCATTTCTATTGAGGCATGGGATGTGGCCTTGGAAGCATAGGAAAATGTGATGGATTGTGAACATGAGTCCACCTTTAGTGTTATGTTGATTGACTTCATCATGTTTTTATTTCATGGCCTTTATTAATGTGTCAATGACTCTTGGATCATTTCGTATAAAAAATTCTTTGTAAAGGCATGGAAAAACCGAGTAATGCATTTAGGAAACATAACATCATGCAACTGACAATGCCTTACAAATATGAAAACAATAAATTAAAGAACATAATTTTATTACATAAATACATTACCATTGTTTAGTTACATATTGATAAACTAGATCTGGACTATGATCTCTTGGCTACTAGAATATCATCTGGTAGATCCTGACAAAGTCGAGGTACGAGACTTGGTCGGTCTTCCTCAGTATCTCGAATAACATACGGAAGAGATACGCATCTGAATCACTGTAGTTATCCCTAGATACATGTAGATGGAAAGGACGTTGGAGTGGCATTCACTAACACATGCTATGCGAACTATAATAACCGAGCATCCATGATGGGTAAGTCAGCTTCTGGAACAACCTATGGAGAACATGAGATAGACTGCTGAAATTCAAATTGCCTTGACACACATTCCGATAGATGGCGGGGAACAATCCCACTGACCTAGATGAACCCAAAGAAGAGAGAGATTGTGGCAAAAGGATGAGTTACTATATGTGACCCAAATGGGGCCTCAAACCACCCCATCATATCTCCAAGTTGCTCAAAAGATGTGTAAGTGTTGTAATTCCCCATGCATACCTCCCACATGATTGCAAATCTCTAAAGAGATGCAAGTAGGAGACACAAATGTAAGTGGCACTCTTATTCGCCAAAAAATGGTGCATCCAACAAATGACAATGAAAAGAATTTGTCTCTCTATGTCATGTCTAAAAAAAATGCCAATATTAGCCTCTTATTGCCGTAATCGTTCAAAATATTTCAAAGAGATGCCAAACCAGAAATCATCAAGAAATTTGCAAGACCGGCTATCATTGTAAAGACTGACCATCCAATACAAAAACATTTTACAAAAGTCAGACTTGGCAAGAAGGATGCCATAATGCTCTATGGAGTTATTAGAGTTTAATGTTTAGTATAAGTCGAGAAGGCCGATAGGCACAATGCCTAGTAGATTTTGTCAATGAAATAGAGTGATTATATTTTGGAGGAGGAATGGTGGATCTTATATGTAGACGGTTATTCAAATCTGAAGGGGGCGGGAGGTGGCATAGTCCTAAAAGGACCACATGATGTATTAATTGAGAACTTACTCCACTTCAATTTCAAGATGTCCAACAATCAAGCTGAGATAAGGCCATCATAGCCTGCCTTATGTTGGCAAAATAAGTCATCGCAAAAAGGATAATATGTCAGATCGATTCTTAACTCATAGTAGACCATATGACAAGAGATTATCATGTAAAGGATGCTCTACTACTTTAGTACTACCATCTGGTTCAGAACATGATCGACAACTTTATCGAGGTGAAGTTGGAGCATATCCCTAAAGGAGATAATATGAGGGTCAATGTGTTATCTAAGCTCGTAAGTACAAAGGAGAAGGGACAATACAAGTCACTACTGTAGTAGGTGTTGTCGTCAACATCCACAAAGAAAGTGGATGAATGTATGCATCTTGAAAGCGATGAAGTAACCTAGATGAAATTTTTTGTTCGATATCTCAGAATTAGAGACATCTTGAAGGGTGAAAGCATATTATAGGTACGTAAAGTTGCTTGGTACATAGTGGTAGGAGACGAGCTATTCAAGCGAGGCTATAAATGACCTTTACTAAAATGTGTTACCTTTGACCAAGCTGGCTACGTGATCTAGAGTTGCATGAAGGTATCTACGGGTATCATTCTAGAGACAAAATCATGGCAGCAGGAGTGCTAGGAGTCAGTTACTTTTGGTTGACTTTGGAGGCATATTACATTGAGGACACCAAAATGTGCATTCCTTGTTAGAAGCACGATAACATGATCCACAGTAAACAGGAGGAGTTATAACATGTCTTCTCCCTATGGCCCTTTGCAAAGTGGGGGATGGAAATCCTTGGCCTTTTTGCTCTAGGAAAAGGCCAAGTTAAATTCTAGTTAGTCTACATCGACTACTTTACCAAATGGATCAAGACGGAGCATTTGACGATAATAACTACACGATAGGTGTAGAAATTTGTCTAGAAAGATCATAGTAGGTAGTTCATTAACAAGAGCTTGGCCGAGTTCTACATCAATCTCGACATCAAACACGTTACAAGCTTAGTGGAGCATTCCTAGTCTAATGGGCAAGCTAAGACTACTGACAAGGTCATATATATGGAACTGAAGAAGAGGCTTCACTCAACAAAAGGCAAGTGGCCAGAGGACTGCTCAAAGTCTTGTGGGCTTATAGGTGCAATCCTCACTCTTCCACCAAGAAAACACCTTTAAGTCTGGTATACAACACAGATGCTATGATTCCAGTCAATATCAGAGAGTCGTCCCCTCGACGAAAGAAGTATGAAGAGAAGCGTAATGAAGACTTTCTAAATACCAACTTGGACTTGTTGGTTGAAAAGCGAGAGAAACCGCAAATCCTTGAAATGGGTTCCAAGCAAAGAGAGGCCAGAAGGTATAACTTCAAATTGCTACTTAGTCTAATGCATGACAAGCAATTCTAGGAAGAGCGATCATTGATAATGTTCATTTTTACCTCTTTTTATGTCTTTATTGTCATGAATAAATCAACTCTTTCCTAGCTTTTATCTTCTTATATCCTCAAGTTTAGTGTGTTTTGTTTTGTTTTATGTTTTAGTTGTTTTATGTTTGTTTTGCCTCTAATCTCTCTTTTAAATGTGTTAAATAAGCTAATAGGAAACATTTGTAGTGGAGGAAAACAAGCAAGAACTCAATGGAGCATGATACGACAAGAAAATATTAATTTTGAAGCAAATACCCACGTCGGACACCACTAGAATCATGCCCAATGCTTCAAATACATAATATTGTCAAACTGCCCAAGGTTGAGTAGTGGAAAATTGGAGCTGAGTGCCACACGGCTGAGTAGTGACGAACTGGGGCAGAGCACCACAAGGGTGAGAATTGGAAAGTGGGGCTGAGCACCATTCAATTCGTAAAACCTAGCATTGAGCATTAATGAGACAAGGCTAAGCGGTGGCATCGCTGACATATTAAAAAAATGGGTTTTTAATCTTGTTTGTTCGTGAGCGTTTGGACCATTCCTCATTTTGCACGATAGAGAAACACTTTTGGGTGGTTGGAGAGCCTTTTGGCGGTTGCTAGGGGTGTTAGGAAGCTTTCCCATTCCTCCTTGGGTCTTCTCCTCCATTCATGGTGGTTTTCCCCCTTTTGGAGTTGGAGATGAAGATGGGTTGCGATTGGGATATGGAGACACGAATGGGAGATGCAATTGAAGCATGGAGTGGCTACCAAGAACCATGGGAGAGGGCTTGCATATTCTCTTTGGTTTTCATTTCTTCCTTATCTCTTCAATTTGTAAACCTTAGGTTCTCCGCCATGGAGAGCTAAACCTATTTGTTGAGATTAGATGTAATAAATTGAATCTTGTGCATTATGTGATGTTAATCCATATGATTTTCTATTTCTATTTTAGTATTTGATTTCCATGCTTAATGCTTGCTTTGGTTTACCCACACATGCATGTTTTTTTGTTCTTGAGGTGTTGGAAAATGTCTTTTGAATCTAGAAATGAAATTGAATGCCTAATGGAGCCTGTATCTAGGGATAGAACATGGTACATTAGTAAAAGTAAGACTCTTGAACTTAATGCATGATTTCACTTATTGAGGATTCAAGGAATTGGAACTTGATCAGTTATCATAGACTTAAAGTCGCTAGGAATAGGAATTTGAGTATTCTTGTGAGTTGATTTTGACATTAAATTGGAATTGAGATGTTTGTGAATGTATGAGAATAAAGGGAATGAAATCTAGTCTTGACAATTGTATATAATCTATGTTAAATTTCTGTTGCACACCAACTGTTTGATAAAATACCAAAAAGAGTTTCTTTGGGTTTTTATGAGCTTTGTTATCTATTTGAGTTGTGAATTGTGGGAGTTATCATGTATTGCACAAGTCCCTGTGGAGAGAACGATATTTCTTACTTTCTACGTGCGATTGGTGCACTTGTCGTTTTCCAATAACAATCACTTACAAAAATCTTAAATATGATGACTATTTGTGGTATAAAATGGCGCTTATGACTCCATATTTTGCATCTACGGTGAGTCTAGGTACCACCTAAATTTTTCCGCCACAGTGTATAATATGACGATCTTGTATGAAGCACCACAATGCTCACCATTTAAAGCATTGTGCAAGTAATGGCAGCTTAGACCACCATATTCAATGCATAAATAATTGCAGGTTAAACAAATGTAATGTGTATATTTTAAAAGAAATCGATGAACAAATAATGGATGGTGAAACTACCGTAATTTTTTTATTTAAAAAGAATTCTAATGCAAAAATGAAACTTAAAAACGCTACTATATGCACTATACTGAAATGAAATACGATGTTTCATACTCTCATAATTTGAATGTAAAATTATTTAACTTGCATTATTTATTTAACCTATTTTTCATAAATTAAAAAAGTAAAAAAGAAGATATTAGAGACAAATTTTTTGATCACATTTTCATTCATAATTCATATAAAAAATGTCATTTATCCAACATCAACCAAAGGTTTGCATGTTGAAAACCAAAAAAAAAAAAAAATCGTTCATCATTGTAAAACACCCTCTTATACTTTACACCAAAAAAAGATCCTAAACTTCTATAGGTATGTTCCTAGCTAGTCTTGTCTCCCTCGCTTGATCTTCTTGCTCCAATCAGTGATGGAATACCACTTCCAACATCTAGTGCTTGAAATTAAAAAAAAAAACTTATAAGTTATTCAATTTCAATATTTATTGTAATAAACTAATTTAATTTCTTAACTAAACTATTAAATTTTACCTCATTAACTAGTGGTCGTTATTGTTGACAAAAAGAAGAAGATGGACATCTTCTTCCATTAACGAGTTTTGATGATGATGATGATGATGACTTATGAAGAAGTAAGGAAGACTTGATGATGATGCATGGAAAAATGTTGAAGAATTAAAAGAGTGCTTTGATTCAAGAGATGCATTGAAGACTTAGGGGTTTAGTTATTTAAGTCTTGTAATTTGTGTTTGTTATTTAAAATAGTTAAATTAGCATGTCAAGAGTCAAAAGGAAAAACCCAAGTAGTAGAGCACCAAGAGAATTTTATTTATTTGCAAAACTCACTAGAATAATCGATTATTCTTAGTGATAATCGATTTTTGGGAAAAGTCTCTATGATAATCAATTATCCTTGCTGAGAATCGATTACTGATAATCGATTATCACCTGCTGATAATAGATTATCCTGACTGATAATAGAATATCACAGCGAGAAAAAGTTTTTAGAAAAGTTTCTGTGATTCAAGGAAGGTGTTTTCATCCCTTGTAGATTTCAAGGGAGGTGTCTTCATCTCTTGTGTGATTCAAGAGAGGTGTTTTCTAAACCCTAATCTTTTTTATCATTGATTGTAACTTTGGTTTATTTTAGTGATTGAGTTAATCTCGTTTTTGAGAGATTAACAACTGGACGTAAGGTCTTTTGGTCCGAACCAATATAAATACTTTGTGCAATTTTCTCTTCTCAACTATCTTTATTTTATTGTGTTTATTAAAATAAAGGAAATAATTTTAATTGATCTTTGATATTAAAAGGGAAAATTTTAAAAGCACAATTTTTATTAAGAACCCAATTCACCCTCCTCTTGGTTTTCGTCCAAACGCTAAACATTCTGTTGCGCGATACCAACCGTTAATTTGTGAAAGCATGATGTATATGAATGTTCTTGTGAATGCATTGTGTCCTCAAGTTTTAATTGAATCAGTTTTTTGTCTCCAGCTTTGTAAATTTTGCGTCATCTTGCAATGTAAAAGGCTCCTTACGCACAACTTCAAAAAATAGGTATGAGTATTCAAGCTACAAAAGTCTAGTTTCAAACCCAAAAAAATAAGCTCATTTGGATATTCGTGGACAGCGTAATAAATAAAACAATCAGCAAACACCAGAGTAGTAAGTTGTTGTGGACATTGAAATCTTTCGGGTTTGGGAATTTGAAATACAAATAGTGTAAAACTCCAAAACTAATGTATTAGTTGTCAAATTAAATATATGGAAGTCTAGTTTTCAACCAAAAAAGAATTAGCTCAATTGAACATCTGTAGAAAGTATTATGAGTAAAACTGTAACATATGTATGTGTGTGACGGTGGCACTGTTGTGCAAATCTGTTTGAAATATTCCAAATGCAACTTCTACATAATTCCAAAAATTATGTTCTAGTAATCAAATTAAAGATAATTGAGTCTACAATCTAAGAAAAAAAGAATCAAATCATTTGGATAGTTTTGGAAAAAGTTGAACAAACAATGTTTAAATTCTTTTTTTTGTTGTTAATGTTTAAATATAATTCTTGTTGTTGCTATTTAAATTCAATTTTACTATTGTTGTTTTGAAATTAAATTTTTGATGTTGTTTTTAAATTAAATTGCTGGTGTTGTTCTAAAATTAAAATGTTGCAATTGTTTTGAAATTAAATTGCTGCTACTGTTTTTAAATTAAATTGTTGTTGTTGTTTTTAAATTAAATTGTTGCTACTGTTCTTGAATTAAAATGTTGTTGTTGTTTTTAAATTAGTTTGCTACTTCTGTTTTTCAATTAAAATGTTGTTGTTTTTAATTAAATTGTTGATGCTCTATTTCAATAAAAATGTTGTGGCTGTTTTAAGCTAAATTGTTGGTATTCTTTTTCAATTAAAATGTTGTTGTTGTTTACAAAATGAAAGGTTATGTTGTTTACCTTTTTTTCTTGGAGTTTTTTGTGATGATGAGACAAGGATTGTATGATAAACGCATATGATATGTTGAAGATGTATGGTCAATTCTATGTTGTTGTGAGGCTTACCCGTTATACCTAGGAAACCATGGATGACTCTTTCACTTGTACGAGACAGTTGAAAGGGGTTCTCTTCATTTGTGTGAGACAGTGGAAGAGGATGGGTTCGAGTGCTACACTCTCTCACCTACGCGAGGCAGTACTGCTCAATGGAGAAGGGAAAGATGTTTCTCCTTAAGTTTAAGCTCATTGTTTAGTATAGTGCTCGATCTGTGATTGTGATTATCATGCTTGAATATCTTCGTCTGATGTGATGTTGAAGATACTTGTTCTGCCTTGTTATGCTCAATCTTTATAAATATTATTTTTGTAGTTAGCTCACCCCATTTGTGTGTTTGTTGTGCATGCGATGATCATATGACGTGTGTGTTATACAAGAGCAGGTGATAATACAAGTTTTTCAAGCATGAAGTAGATTGACAAGAGGGTGAGATGAATTTGGGGTTTTCTTTTGTTAAGTTTTATTTCAAATAAATGTTAAAGACATTATAACTTTGATTGGTTGTAATTAAGTTTGTTTTAAAACAATTATTATTTGACTTACATGTTTAAATTTAAAAATAAACTTTTGTTCATGAACGTTATCATCAACAATCGTTTTCCGCTAAACGTGTATGATTTATGTCATTCCTTGAAATCCTAAATTGGGGTGTTACAGTCTGGGCGAGATATCAGCATAGACAACATCATATATTTTTTTCTTCATGCACAATGAAGGAGGAAGATTGTAAATCATCAACAAAACCGACCACAAACTCTACTTGCTACTTAAGTTTCTATAAGGATTCATACCATTTGTAGCAAGTCCAAATCTTAAATTCTTGACTCTACGCCAAATTCTAGAAATAATTCATCAATCTTCTTCCATTGTGGAAAATCAGCTGGGTGTCGAAGAAGATTGACACACTTTCTTTCATTTGCATGCCAAGTCAGGTTCCTTGCATCTTCTTTAATAACAAACAATTGTTTCAACCTAGGATTTATAGGAAAGTACCATAACACTTTAAAAGGGGAACTTCTATTTCTTGATCAACACTATTCTCATCAACTTTCTTTTTAAATCGGGACAACCCAAACGTTGGACACACCTTTAATGCAAAAATCTCGTTTATGTATAATACACAATTATTTGGGCATGCATGTATCTTCTTGTACTCCAAACCCATTGGACATAGAATTTTTTAACTCATAGTTACGATTAGGTAATGTGTTTTTTTTTTCTAGAAGCATCTCCTTCAATAATTCTAACAATTCTATGAAACTTTTATCGGTCCACCCATTTCTTGCTTTCAAACTAAAACAATTTCAAAATTACAGATAATCGTGTAAAAGTAGTGCATCATGGGTTTAATTGCTCCTCTGAATTAGACTTCAAAGAATCATATACATGAGCTCTTCTAATATTTTCTTCACCAACATCACATACCATATCCTTTAAATCATCATTGATCCATTCTTCAACATATTTTATTGTTCATGATGTAATGAGTGAGGAGCAAAGTCGGTCACATGTATATGGATTTATTGAGCTCCAAGCCATTTAAAAATCTTGTAACACAAAGGTTAATAAGCAACAATATATGCTATCATGGATGTCCACCTCCCAAAAACATGTTTAGTTGGCTCCATTCATTGAAGGGTTAGTCTTACGAAATGTAGTTTTCTTTTTCAAAGTTATGGTAATTATTCAATTAATCATTTTCCCTTCATTGTAGGTCTCATTGGCAATTAATAGTGATCATTCCTAAAGATTGCGTAGTTGTCTATTTTTGTTCTCTTCATAAGAACCCCAACAACGAACTTAAGAACTTACTACAAGGGTAATGATAAAACTTTCATATCAAGTAATAAGTACATAGCAATTATGACTAATGTGTCATCAATTTAACCAAAGTTGTGGGTGACATAAACATTTTATGTCAAAGGAACATACAAAAGCAAGTTTAAATTATATATCCTAAGGTGAGATATCATTTAATTATTAAATTAATTATTTTATGTGCAATTTATATGATATGAATTTGTCTTTCTTTTATTACAATGCAATAGGCAAATAATTTCATGGGAATAGGGGTACTATGTGATGTATTTGATCAAAGCTATCATTCAGGCAAAAATTTTTTATAATTGGACAACAGTAATAATAACATTGTTTGTTTAGGTGTTCGATGTCCCATCACCATTATCAAAGGACACCATTGCCGATACAACACACCAATGGGCAAGTTGTCTCCTCCAACATGGAGATTAGGTTTTGATTAGGTATTGTTTAAATTATGTTTAGTTTTAAAAGTTTAAGTTAGACTTTATTTAGACTACAAATTTTAAGTTAGACATCTACTTGTTTATTTTGATTTGGAACACTTTATTATGTACTTGAATTGAACAATATGAAATATGTAATTTGTTCTGCGAAATTTGTTGTATTTCAAGTTTTGGTTTTGTCAGAAAAGAAAAAATAACAGCAAATTTAAGTTTGTTATTAAACTCGCTCCCATTTTTAATTAAGGTCTATGCACAATAACAAAAGTACATTTTAAGTTTGTTGATCAATAATCTTAAACTGTAAGTTTGTTAACGAACAACAGTCTTAAAACTTAAGTCTGCTATTGATTAATTGACAAAATTTAAATTTAAGTATGCAAAATCCAAATCTATTGTAAAACAGACTTAAAAAGTACAAACTTTGAGACTTAAAAAGCCTATTTTGTAGTAGTGGTGGTTTATGAGTGGATGACTTAAAAAACCTAAACTCTATCATTAGTGATGAGATCGAAGAATTCAAATTTGGGGGAAGCGAAAAAGGATGAGAAGGGTGGCATTGGTGAGGGATTTAGGGATGAAGTCGAAGAAGGAGCGATCATTGTGATCATCACTAGAGAAGAATCTATCGTCTAAGGTTTCTGTGCGGGTGAGGTGATGACAGGGGAGATGATGTCGGTGGACACGGTGGTAGGGAGATCATGGCCATAGTCGTGATGGAAGGTGTTGCTGGTCAGTTTAAGGCGAGAGAGGATAATGAGAAGGGGAGATTCATGGTTGATGAAGGAAGTGACATGGAAGGATCGCCTCAACGAGGATTATGAACGACATACACTACAAAAAATCTTGAAAATTATGGCAGTCTAAATATGGCAGTTTAAATATGGCAGTTATTTAAAACAACCATTTTTTACAACTTAATATGACATTTTTTGAACTACCATATTTTACCTGTGATATACGACAATTTTAATCGCCATTTATTAATAGTGGAAAACTGCCATATTTTATATGTAAAATATGTCAATTTTAACTGCCATATTTTAATAAATCCCATCATAAACATTTTTCTGTTCGAATTAATTAGATTAGTGAATGTTGACTGTATTGAAGCCTTTGAGCAAATCAGTTTGCACATTGACTGTATTGAAGCCTACAAGCACAGTGCACATAGGTCAATCTGAAGCCTTCAAAACCATTTCCCACGTAGATTTGAAAGCCCATCGTCGCCTTTCGCTCTTCAATTTCTGGAGCTCACTGTTCGGTTCATTTTGCAGAATATTGTTCGTTTATGGAGCTCACTGTTTCGTTCGTGGTCGCGGCGCCATAACCCTTTTCATTCTTCAATTTCTGAAGTTTGCTCGTTCTATTCGTTTGCGAAGCTCGTTGTCAACGCCGTTCTACTTGATGGTTTTAGGTTTTGGTAAGTTTAGCAAACTAAATTGTGATTTAGGGTTCTGAGTTTTGAATTTCCTGTTGTTCACTTTACTAATTTCTCGTTGTTCTAGTGCTGGGTTAATTTGCTCATTGAGATTTCAGGTTCGATGTTAGTTTTAGTCTCATTATTATTCTGGATTAGAACCATTGTTTTATTTCTTAAGCATATTTTTGTACGAGAGAGACCTCTTAAGCATGTGCTTGGTGTTATTGATTTAATGCAGGTGGGAAGCTTGTCTATAAGTGCACCAAGAAGAGGGCTAGCAGACTCAAGTGCCCCGTCAATGGCAAGAGGATTCAGGGGGTGTGCTTTCTGTTACCCTTTCAATTCCTTCTTTTTCATTGTGTTGTGTAGTTTTAGTGTTTTCTTATTGACTTATTTTGTTCATCATCTGCACCTGTGCTTGCAACTGCTTCAAATTTTCTATCACCTCATCCAACATTGAAGCTTTATCAGTCTGCATAAGTTAAACAAAATCCAAGTCTATATATATTTATGTAAACCATAATACATAATACGAAATTCCATAGCAAGCCACGCAAAAGCAATTAACTATATGATGAATCTATTACTCAACTAGCTAATATTGCTTAATTTTGTTAATTAATTAATCCATAAATATGATGTACTCAACATTGCATGTTTCTTTGCTTTCCCTTGTCTATATATGATATGGTTAAGTGTGGGTTCTTTTTCTTTGTCTTTGTCTCTCATCTTTGCCTTTGATTTGCATGTTTTTGGTGGAAAATGTTTGTTGTTTTAGTGTTTATTGTATAATTGACATGAGGGCCTACCACTAGAAAGGGTTTCCTGTGGGAGCAGTTGGGTGCCTCTTCACCAAACAGCCTCCTGTTTGAGCATGAAAACAAGTAATTCCACTTCTTGTGGACTATATAACTGCACATACCAGAGTCTTTTTTTCTTTATCAAAAACAATAGTGATCATGTAAAATTTTTTAATGTATCAGGTGTAGCTATATGTAGTGTAAAACTAACTAAGAATCAGAGAACATGGAAAGCAAAAACATTAGAGAGATCCAGTGTGAAATGGTATTTCTAGTGGCTATTGAATCCTCAGGGGACTGCTACTTGAACTCTATGAAAGTGAAAATGGCAAAGAAATATGTTATATCAGTATATAGTATATAGCAACTGTTTCTCTCATAGATTTGGGACGAGTAGATACTAAATAATTGGCTCAGATACCACCTATACAATATCACGATTTCGATGAAAAAAAATGTTGAAACAAACAATATCATGATTAGCTCAGCAAAACCCCACCCCACTAGTTGCCACTATGTTATGTTTCTTGTGTTTTTGATTAAATTGAATAACCTTTTAACTCTGAATTCTAACTTTTGCCTGATAATTACAGATTCCACATTTGAGGCTTGCGGAATACAAGAGGTCAAGGCTACCTAGAAACCGTAGAACTATAAATCGTGCATAGGAAGGAGTTTTTGTTGGAAGTGCTGTCAGGGAGAGGTTTGTCTTCACTTTCAACAGCTAGTTATATTTATAATAACTTTTTTCATTTATTACCTAGGAAGTATTTCAAGTTATTATTATTGCAATAATTTAGAATGTCATGTCACCTTGAAAAAAAATATATAAAATGTGTTCCAATGCTCTTTATAAAATGTGTTCCAATGCTCTTTTCTGGTTTTATGATTGTCATGTCACCTTTTAGAATGAATGCTGATTTTTTGGCTGCTCTTATTTGCCTTATTTTAAAGTAGTAACTATCTTCTATAATTTCACAGGATTTACAAAAATTAACTTGTGGACTCAGTCTTCCAAGCTATCATTTATTCATTATAACTTGGTTGATTTCGGGATCCTTATTTTCTCTTTTTTAGTTACTACACCTTCAAACTCAATTTCTATTTGGTTGAAGTTGTTATGATCAGAGATTCTGAACAATACCTCTTTGAATAAATTAGTAATGATACAGGAAATCTCCTTCGTCTATATAATTTATACTATTATCATGTTTGTTTCCTAAAAAATAGTTACACTATGATACCATTTCAGTAATAATCTTAATGTAAGAGGTTATGATAAGCTTTATAGGATAAAGTGACACTCTCATGGCTTAAATATCCATTTATACTTATCTCTAATCCTTACTAAAAAGATATTACTATCTTAAATGATTCAAGGATCCAAAGCTTGCTTTCTTATACGCAAGATTCTCATAAGAGATAAATGTAGAGTATATTTGTATTTATGTCGGAAAGAGATAGTATAAATAATATATTTCAAGACTTATAGAGAAGATAAAACTTAAAAGAAAGACATGAAAATATGTGATAAGCATATTTTTATTCATCAACTAATATCTTTTTACAAAAGAAGGGGAGTCTCCCTTTTAAAAAAAAGACCATACAAATGGATTTACATTTTAAATTCAATTATGGACTTCAAACTTTCATAATTTAGATCTCGAAACATTTAAAAAGATAAGACCATATACAAAATAAGTATAACAAAACTAAAAAGATAGAAAAATAATAGTTGAAGAAAGTTTTTTTTAACAAACAAATCAGAGGTAAAAAAAGTATCACTTTATTAGTTTATTTTGATTAAAAAATAGAAATTTAATCTATTTTAATTCTATTTATGAAAATTATGTCAAATTTATAAAAAAAATTGTCAAAACATAATTTTTCAAAAAGATAACATAATCTTAGAAAGTTGTCTACTTGGTAGTAAACATACTATCCCATGAGTAGACAATGATTGATAGAATGATGTTACTAGAAACTTTTCTTTTTTATTATTGCGATAATTTTTTAGTTATTATTAATATGTATAATTTATTTCTCTTTTATAGGCTTAATCTCATAATATTAAACCATTTATTGGATCAAAGATAGTTATCCAAGTAATTTCTCATTCTCTATCTTACTCTATTAGTTAAATATTCTTATGTTCTTCGTGTTTTGGATTAAAATATTTTTTTTCAAAATAATTGGTAATATAATTAGATAGTCAGCACACTCAAAATCTCTCTCTCTCTCTCTATTATTGGCCTTCAACCAGTATTTGTTATATAATTAAATTTTGTTTTTGTATTTTTTTGTGTAGTCATGCCAATAGATAAATCGTGGATTTCTACACCACGAAACACCATTGAATACGCAAAAGTGATGAGGCCATCGACGCCGTTGATCGGCGGGAAATGGACTTCGTTCGATAGAGTCGGCCTCCGGCAGTCGTTCGTTCGGTGGAAACGACTAGAAAATGCAACAGGAGATCGGATATGGAAGTTAACGCACAATTCTCTCAAGCTTCTCACTGGATTGGTAAACCCGATGAGGTGAAACCTAATCTAGGGTTTAGGGTTTGAGCAGAGACGAAAGGGGAGTGTTCTGAACCTAAGTTTTTCATTGATCTCAGCTAAAGATTACAAACAATGGTTTGCCTTTTTATAGATGTTAAAGGCAACCGAACTGAAGCACATGGAAAGCGTGAATACACAAAAGCCCTATAAACTAAGGATTGGACAAGCTAAACAGAATCCCTAATGGAGGACAAATGTGAAGATGAACCCTAACACTAAGGATGGGACGAGAAAGAAAGTTGCTCGGCCAAGAGAAACAAATATGGGTTTATTTGCGAAATGAGTGTTAGGTGTGGTCCAATGCCTCGTAAGTGCAGGAGAGTGTGAACATTGTTGCAGATTGGGCTTGAGGCAAATTATGAGCGAACCCTAACGATGCACTAGAAGAAGAGCACGCGTGTTGGTGACAAAGGGTTGTTGTGCATGAGAACCCTAACACAGTGTGCAGAACGCAAGAAACGAGTGTGGCTACGCGTAGAGAGACTTCGCGTCTTGGGGATGATAGCCCTGGCTACAATTGGGCTGAAACGGGCCCAACCAGTTGAAATAGGGGTGCTTCCAACGTGGTGAGGTGTGTGGAAATAAACTTGGTTTCTGATTGAAACATGTTAGCTGCCACTTGTAGATTCAAGGCGCGCACGTGAAGGAATTGGTGATGTAGATGCGGAAAGGATATGGGCTGCAACATAAAATTGGGCTGGAAGGCACTGAATAAATTGAGCGGAAGCCCAATTACGTGAAGGAAGAAAATCGGCATTGGTGGGATGAATTGGGCCGTAGGCCCAATGCCAAATACTTCAATAATTGGCACCTTTGGAAAGATGGACTGCATTTAGCAAACAAACCCGATTAGAACAAGTTTTATTTAATTAAAAAAGTAAAAGAAAATTGCAGAAAATTAAAATTTAAAAAGATTGGGCCTAGGCGTTGGCCCAATGCTATAAGCCTTATTGGGATCACATCAAAAGGGATTGAACATCTTTTTGGATTTTGCTTTTGAACATGGTAATGGTCTTGTCATCAAGTGTCCATGTTCAAAGTGTGGTTTTTAAAAATGGCAAACTAGGCATGTTGTTGAAGAATACTTAACATGTAGAGCTTTTCCTGAAAACTACAAAAAATGGCATTTTCATGGTGAAGGATCAAGTGTAAGCGAACCTTTGGCTGCTACAAGTGCAGATGTGGTTGAAGATATTTTAGAATCTCGAAATCAATGGAAGATATGTTGAATGATGCCTTTAGGTTTGTGGGACATGATGTTAATGATTTTGACGAGGCTATTGAAGATGATGATGTGCAAAATAATATGGTGCGTGATGAAGGAAATACAAACTTTGATGCTCTTTTGAAGGACAATAACCAACCATTATATGAAAGTTGTACAAAGTATTCGAAACTATCATTCATGCTAAAGTTGTATCATATTAAGTGCATGTGTAGAATGAGTGACAAGGAAATGATAATGATTCTAGACTTGCTAAAGGATGCATTTGAACATGCTAAGTTTCCTAACTCCTTATATGAGGCTAAGAATGTTATTACCAAACTTGGTCTTAATTATGTCAAAATACCAGCTTGCCCAAAAGATTGCATGCTATATTGGGGTGAAGAGAATGAAGGCTTAGAAGAATGTAAAAGGTGCAAGACGTCTAAATGGAAAGATAAAAATAAGAAGCAATATGCAAAGATCTTACGTTACTTTCCATTAAAGTCGAGATTGCAAAGATTGTTTATGTGTTCAAAGACAGCTAATTCAATGACATGGCATGCATTCGGAAATAACCAAGAAGGATTAATGAGGCATCCTAGAGATTCTGAGGCTTGGAAAACATTTGATCTATTGCATCCAGAATTTGTAAATGATCCTCGAAATGTACGATTAGGATTAGCTACTGATGGTTTCAATCCTTTTGGGAACATGAGTACAAGTCATAGTATATGGCCAATGGTACTCATACCATACAATTGCCCTCCTTGGGAGTGTATGAAGCAAACCTCCTTTATCCTCTCTATGATAATTCCTAGTAAACAAATGGCAAGGAATGACATTGATGTATACTTAAAACCACTAATGAATGAATTGAAGGAGTTATGGTATGATGGAGTGCAAACATTTGACTATTTGAAAAAAGAAATGTTTACACTACGAGCGACTTTGATGTGGACAATTAGTGACTTCCCTAGACTAGGAAATTTATCTGGATGGAACACACACACTAGTCTTGCTTGCCCTACCTGTAACTTTGATACAGACTCATGTTGGTTGTACAGAGGCAAATTTAGTTTTATGGGACACCGTCGATTTTTACCAAAAGTCCATAGATTTAGGTTGAGTCAAATTCTTTTCAATGGAAGTACTGAATTAAGGGATGCACCAAGTTCTTTGTCAGGGTCAGACATATTTAAACAAGTTGAGGGTGTGAATGTTACATTTGGGAAACCATTAGAAACTACAAATGCAAGTAAG
>Ga0214545_1001489_pt1 | contig 43815 bp, 34 predicted proteins | sample CNSS4metaG_FD_160064 | JGI IMG/M metagenome (GOLD analysis project Ga0214545, IMG submission 160064) | Root nodule microbial communities from cowpea collected in UCLA plant growth center, Los Angeles, California, USA - CNSS4 | ecosystem: Host-associated > Plants > Roots > Nodule | place: USA... | reverse complement strand
GCTCATGTTTGTTTATACTCAAATGTTTAGCTTGACTCTTTTGTTTTGCATCTTAGGTGAATATGCATGATTTGATATGATTGAGGCAATTCTTGTTTCTAGCTACTTGGCCAAATAAGCCCACATTGATATTAATCCATTGGTAGCCCCTTTGTGCTTTTAAACCTCTTTTTCTTGTTTTAAGCCTATTGCATAACCTTGAAAAGAAAAAGACCATATTCTACCTTAGGAAGAAAGAAGGATCTAATGGATTGTGTTCGGGAATGGTTGAGGAATAAAGTGTGTGGGTGAGTACCTCACCCACAAATTAATAAAAATGGCAAAAGGAAAAATTGTTGATGAAAAAGTGTTGAAATAATTGCTTTCTAAAAAAAAAAGAGAGAGGATCAACAAGCAATAAACGAAAAAGAGTTGTTTTTGAAATTATGCTCCATTATTATTTTTATATTTTAATTTCAAAAACCCAAAAATCCTAAAATTTTTCCTACCTTTGCCTTGGCCTCATTATAACATGTAAAAAGTCCTCATGATCTTTGAATGCATAATTTTCTGAAAGTTTGTGAATATTAGAGTCTTGTTAAGTATTAGGAGTGTTTACTTGCATGGGTATTTTGAGTGAAAACACAAGCCAAAACACTTGAGAGAATTTTGGTGAGAAAATACACATTTAACTCGAGTGCTTTCTTTCATAATTGATTGTCTTGTGAATTCAAAAGATTAACTCATGTGTGAAAAATAGAATATTTCCGTTTGTTTATGCATGGTAACTTGATTTCTAGGATATTGATTTGTCTCAAGTAAGGTTCATTCCTTTGATCCAGTGTTGATGTGAAATAAAATACCTCAGAAGAAGTTTTGAAATTGCTTAATTTTGCTTAATTTTGTACCAACAATGTTTCCAAAAGTATTTGAATCTAACCTTTTTTCCTGTTGTAACAACCTTTCTTCTTTCTCCGCAACCAAGTCAACAAAAATCACCACTAAAAACTTATTTGCATCATTCACATCAACAAACTTGATGTGTGGAGTGTGTGGCTTCAACTCAATTTTGGCATCATCAAGTGCATTATGATGGTTAAGCGGATCATCAGTAATCCACATAATTTCATCTTCTGAGCAAAAATTTTCACCTGGTGTTGTTGACTCTACTGCTTCATCACCCATGCTGGGGTGAGGCTTCCAACCTTGGTTGTAATTACCATAATTACCTTTACGGCCTTAGTTACCCATATAGTTAACCTCTTCTTGGGAATTAGTCTTCATGACACACTACCCATTTGAATGATATCCACCACACAACTCACATCCTTGTACATGTTGTTGGTGTTCAGCCTATGAGACATTCTGAAGTTCCTTAGGCAACTGAGAAAGATTCTTCATTACTGATTCAAGCTATTAAGTCATGATTTTGTTCTGAGCCAATATTGCATCTTGAGACTGAAGTTCTAGCATACCTCATTTCTTCTGTGAAGTAGCCCTCTCATTCTGCATTTCATTATCATTAGATGCAATATTCTCAATCATTTCATGGGCTTCCTCAAGTGTCTTCCACTTGATATTGCCTCCAACCGAGGCATCCAACATTAATTTAGTATGAGATTGCAATCCTCCAAGGAAAAGAGTAAATTGTGCAGGCATGTCAAAACCATGAGTAGGGATTTTTCGTAACAAGCCTTTGAACATATCCCATGTTTGGCTCAATGACTCGGAATCTTCTTGTTGAAAGGATGAGATTTCTTGCTTCCCTTTATTGACCTTGGATTGTGGAAAGTAATTGTTCAAGAATTTGGCTACAATTTCCTCCCAGTCAGTCAAACTATTCTCAAGTAAGGAGTTCAACCAAACCATAGCCTTCCCAGCCAAAGAGAAAGGAAAAAGACTCAATCTGATGGCCTTATCTAGCACTTGGTGGATCTTCATTGTGAAAGGCCATGAAACTTGTTGCTCTAGATTAAATGAATCAAAGTTGGCTTCATTTCCATGTTGGAAGCATTCACCACAGGTCATGCGATGCTGCTGAAATTAAGAGCAGCAGAGAATGAAGCATAATACTCCAGAGTACGTCGAACATGCCTATCACCATGTCCTTCACCAGCCATTTCTTCCTCCTCTTGATCAGTTGAGGAGAAGATAACTTGTTCAAAAGTAGATGTTGCCTCTTTCTCTTCTTTAACTTTTTGGATTTGCCTTCTTCTCCATCTTCTATTGTTGTTCCTAAGAGATATTCTTTCAATTTCAGGATCAAATAGTAGATTATCAGCTCGAGTCCTGCTTCTCATACAGAACAAAAAACACTACAAAAGACAAATAAGCATATACAAACTATAAACAAATATGAATGTACAAATGAATGTAGAAGCCTAAACCGGTAAATAACACAATCAAACAAAACAAAAACAAACAAATCCCCAACAATGGCGCCAAAAACTTGTTAACTCTAACGCAATATTTCCTATACAATCTCTCTATCTTGCTCAAACATCCACATCATAAGCATACTAGTTGTAAGACCCATGAAATTAATTAATTTAATAAATAATTAATTAATAAATGCGGCTAGTGGGAGTCTTTATGGCATTTAATTTTGTCATGTGTGATGTGGAAAAGTACTAGCTCAAATGGTTGAGAGTACTTGATTGTGTTAGAGGACTTGGGTTCGAGTCCTATGTATGGCAATTATATGTTATTTAACCAATTCATGTTTTGTGATAATTAACATAACCAAATTAGGCTTTCTTTTTGTCAATTTTATTTTTGGCATGAAGGTGAAAGGGCAAAGAAACCCTAACAGTCAAGGGGGAGCTGGAAAACCATCCTAAAACACTAATTCAATGAGCATTAAGTGGGAATAATGGTAATTTTCGTTTTAGCCATTAAACTAATTAAAAGTGGGCTTGATTGGGGAATTAAGGGCAAAAACAAGTGAGAGAGAGACCTTCTGAAGTTAGAACAACAGTTGTGCTGAAATTTGTGTGAGGGTGTGTTGGAGATCCATTGGAGAGGATTAGAGCTGATCAAAGGGAGTCAAGAGCTACCATCAACAAGGAATTCTAACTTTTGCAACTTTAAGCAAGGGAATCCAAGATAGGGGATCTGAACTGTAAATTTTATGTTGTTGCGAGCTATTGCATTGATGTATGTTATACAATTTCATGTTTCCTTTGAATAAACTCGTAATTCAGGGTTTCAGGAAATTTTCCAGAAATTGCCTGGCGGGCCTTCAAAGCCGTCAGGCGATGCATGTGTTTTGCTGTGTGTTTTTGGGTTTCCTTGAGGAAGCGTCTGGCGGCATGCTTTTTGCCACCAGGCGATGCAAATTTTCTCACCCAGATTGTTGGGTTTCGTATGAACTACCTGCTGGTGATGTGTACCCGCCAGGCGACACGGGCCAATTTTGGCTCGATTTTGATGTTTTCTAAGTTCTGGATAAATATTGATTGGTGAGAAGGGTGTTTAATCATAGATTGATTAAAAGAAGAGGATCAAAATGTGAAATTATAGTGTGGCGAGGGAGAATTACAATGATAATGGTTATATATGAAAATTAGGGTTGACAGATTGGGGTTTTGTGATAATTGAGTGTAATTGTACCACTGTTATCATTATTCATGTGCGAGACGAGGAGGATAGGCAGAGGATTGTATTGGGAAGACTTGGAAGGGCTTTGCAGGTGCTCGAGATTCTAGAATTTTTCCAGAATGGCATGTATCGCTTGGCGGCATGAGGCTTGCCACCAGGCGCCAGCGTAATAAAATGTAACCTTGCGTGGTTGTGAGTGATTTTAAGGGTCTAGGGGTTTTCTGTGAGAAATTGTGTAGGATGATGAAGCATGGGGTCCCTGGTTCAAGAGTGAGTGAATTGAAACCACATAATTTATAGGTAAATTAGGTTGGATTGAGTATATGGAAATAATGAAAAAAAATAAGATGTGTGAAATGTTGCGGTGAAGGTTGAATTATCAGTTGTGATCCCTAAATTGGTTGTACTGGAATATAGGAATCTGATGTACCTTGTTGGACACTTTAGACAATGCATGAGGTTATTCGTGATAGAAGTATAGATGGTTGAGGCTACAAGTGCATTAGGTAAAATCCATCATGGGAAATATTGAGTGGGTGGACCTAAGGTGACATAAATACTCAGTTATAAGTTAATCATATGAGAAGTGATGTATACACTTAGTAAAGTTCACCGTAGAAGTTGGTACCCAGATTAAAGAGTGAAATCTGAATTGTGTGATTAAAAACCAGAAAAAAGTGAGTTATGGTGTGTCGCCTGGCGGTGAGGTATGAACCGCCAGGCGATAGCAAAGGAAACAGAGGCTACTGGAAAGTGAGGCGCCTGGCGGTGAGGCTCATTCCGCCAGGCGATGTTTGTAAAGGCAGTGGGATCCTGAAGCGAGTGGCGCTTGGCGGTGAGAGAGGTCCTGCCAGGCGATGGCTGCAACGTCAGTGGGTATCAAGGCGCTTGGCGCCTAACGGCACGCGTCCTGCACCAAGCGATATGGAAGCGGTAGCGCCTGCCGCCTCATGAGCAGCGTCAGGCGATTTGGTTGCAGCAGAAGTGTGTTTTTGCTGGCATTGTGTGCGTGGTATACAAAGCTTCTATGATACGTTAAAGTTCGGCTTGTTAGTGTTCCTTGAGTTGTGGTTCGGAACGTATCCCTTGAGTTGTGGCTCGGGATAGGGGTTAAGCACGTGGCATTCCTTGAGTTGTAGCTTGGAATGGCATCCCTCGAGTTGTGGCTCAGGATGGCGGATGAACACGAGGAACCCTTGAGTTGTGGCTCGGGTTGGCAAGTGTTGCCGATGTGAGTGTGCGGGTTATGACTCGTACGACGGGTCCAGATAGATTGCCCTCCTTAGTATAAAACCAACGATTTTGGTAGTCTTGGGGCGTTACAAACTATGTTCATGTCGGGAACTCCACCTGGCGTTACAGTGTGTGATCCGTAGCATGGTTTCCCGCACGTGCTCTATTGGTTGTGGCCGATAAGTGTGGCAGCAAGATATCTTGAGGTACTCACTATAAGACGTAGAACACGGTTAACATGGTTGTGGCCATGTGGTATGAAATCAAAAGATGGAATTCCTTTGGTGTGATTGTTTTGTATATATAAATGTGTTGTATATCTATTTATTCCATTAGCTCACCTTATCTGTTTGTGTTTGGCAATGATCGTGTACACGGTACACGGGAGTAGATGGTGTTGCAGATGGATCTGTTGAGACATAGCGCCGGAGCGGGGCTAGTATGGGGAGAAGATTTTTCCAGAGTCTTTACTGTTTTGTATTTTAAGGATTTTTTAAACTTCTGGATTAATCTAGTGTGGTTTTCTTATCTATTTGATTTTATGAATTGTGAATTGAGACAAATATTGTAATAAGTTTTAAATTTCTCGCATTTTCGGGAAATGATATTTCATTAAATGCAGTTTAATTATATTTCACTTTTTATTTATTTAAATCTGTAATATCCGGTCGGGATTATACACTAGCCCCTAATTCCTTAGAAGCAAGTGCTAAGTCAAATATGCCAAAACATTACTATTTTAACACATGACTTGCATTAAGATTTGATGTATAGAATGACCTAGAGATTACGTTTATTCCTAGAACCCAAACTCATGGTTGTTCTATCCAAGGTTATGCCAAAACACTAGAGATTTCCACCATGCACATTAATAATTGAGATAGAACATATGAACAAAAATAGAGATTACATTGCATAGGAAAATTACAGAAAGTATAAGTTCATTACATTCAATCCTGGTGAAGTCTTTCCTAAATTCTTTCATAACTCTAGTGTTTATTAATTTTGCATGTTTATCTTAAATTAAATCAATCTTTAATGTTCACATCATTGCTAAAATTAGTAAATAATTACAATTAGACAAACGAACACAAATCCCTTGAGAAAACGATACTTGGACTTCTATTTTATTACTTGTAACGAATTGCTACACTTGCCAAAGAATTAACAGTTGTATATTGGGTTTAGCGGCCATTTGGGTTAGCAACTCTTTGGGTTGGTGGCCATTTTAAGTTACTAGTCTTGTGGAATAATAACCCATCCAACCTCACTATAGTACAATGATAAAAGTAGACAATACTTATCATTAATGTACTATAAAATCATAGAATTTTAAAATAATAGTTACATATAGCAACATCTCAACATTAAATTAATATAGTGACAATTCAACAATGTGACTTGACAAAATAATAACAACATCAACTACTTAATAGTCATTTTTAGTTAACAGAAAACTTTAATAGTAGGAACTTAATAGAAAAAAAATAATTATTTTGAATGCTCAAAAAGACTATAAAAGTTGAGTAGGGATTCAATTAAATTAAAAATTCCCAAATTTATTATGAAACATAATTAAGCCTTTTATAATAGGGTTAAGTATGTTTTTAGTCCCCGAACTTTGACTCAAAATTAGAATTTGTCCCTGTCTGAAACTTCGATACATTTTGGTCCCTAAACTGTAGAAATGAATGAATATAGTTCTTTTAACCCAATTATGTTAACTTTTTTTAACGTGTCGAACATTTTTCATATTAGTATTGGAGCTTTTTACACTGTTTGACACATTCTTGATTCAATATCTACTGAGAAATATGTTCGACACTTCATAAAAGGTTAACGTAATTAAGTTAAAAATACTATATTCATTCATTTTTAAAGTTTAAGAATCAAAATATATTAAAGTTTCGAATAAGAACGAATTTCAATTTTGGGTTAAAGTTCATATATTAGAAACATGCTTAACCCTTTATAATATTTGATGGATAAGGACTTCAAATACCAATATTCTATCAAAATTCCGATGCTGAACCTAGAAGGAAACGATTCTAGTTTTCTGAACGTGATAAATTTACATTAACGCTACATGTTTTGCACTATATTACATATCACTTTAAACACAGTTGAGTTCGTAGTAAATCATAAAATTAGATTTACCGTCTCCCATCTTTTGTGTCTCCAACATGTGATGAACTACTACTCATTATCATCCAGTTCTGGCATTAGGGTATCCATATATGGTCGAAGATGTGGGGACTCGTGAGTGCAAAGCACAGCGACTCTTCTCAGCTTGGTGGCCTCTGATTCTGAGAACATTCCTTCAAGATTCTCATCAACTATATCTTTCAAACTGCCACTTTGGCAATTGAACTGGGTGATATCACGTTTTCCAGTGAGAAGCTGGAAAACAATCACTCCAAAGGCATACACATCACTCTTTTCTGTCAAACGACCAGTTTTTGTGTACTCTGGAGGCAGATATCCCATGGCAGCGCTAGCTTTCAGGGCGGAGAAAACAACATCATCTTCAAGGAGCTTGTGCATTCCCGAATCTGCAATTAAAGCCTTATACCCAGCATCCAGAAGTACATTTTCAGCTGATATATTTTGGTGAACGATACCATGTTTGCTTCCTTTCTTCCTATGCAGATAATCGATACCTGGATAAAGATACAATCATTTCATTTTAGTTTACAGAGGAACTCATTTAACTTCATAAGATTTATTTGAATACCCAGAAGAAAAACTGACCTTTAGCAATACCACGAATGATGAACACTCTGGTCGACCAATCAAGTACCTTATCACTGTTTCTCTTAACATCAAGATACTTCAACAAACTCCCGTTAGAGATAGAGTCATAGATAAGAAAACATTCCCCGCGTCCTTTTGAACAGCAAAACCCTCTCAATCGAACTAGATTTCCATGCCTTAACGAGGTCAATATCTTCAAACCTTTCAAGAACTCACCTTCGTCAGATTTGCAACTTGTTTTGGCAATGCACTTTACAGTCACAGCAGAACCATCTCTCAAAAAGCCCCGGTACACAGCTGAAGAATCACTCTTCCCCAATAAATTTACCTCTGAGAAGATTTGAGTTGCGCGTTCTACTTCTTCAAGATTAAACATAAAGCTTTCGAGAAATTCCTGGGAATACCCACTAACACCTTTGTCTAATGGGTCCCAACTATCAGAATACTCCAAACTGATAAGAGGAAACGCACTTTTCTTACACACTTGCTTAAGCCGGGTATCAGAAGTTCCAATTTTCTGAATCTGACTACGTCGCCAGAACAGCAGAAGCAGTCCAGCAACAGTTGAAGCGAAAACGAGACTAATGACGGTAAAAACCAGACCAATTTTTGAAGATTTCGATGTCCTTTTACAATGATCACCGCGACAGCTTTCACGATGTGGTTCCATTGATGCAGGAAGATCTTTGCTAGAAATATCACCAGGTTGATATGGTTCCGGTCTAACCGGTTCTGAAGTGCTTACTTCTTTGCAGGAATGTAAATCAGCAAATCCAGTCCCACATAAACCCGGATTGTTCATGTATTGAAACCCACCTTTAAGTCTTCTCAGAGCTGCACCAAGAAGACACACAAATTAAATTAGCACATAATTAAGTGCATTTTCGGAATGTGATCTAGGATTTATCTCTACGAACCTCATTTTCAAGAAAAATACACTAAAGTTTTTGATAATTTAAATTAGTTTGCAGAAAACAGTTTCTAAAAAGTAAATTAGCACAAAAGAAGTTTTAAACTTAAATTTTACTACTAATTACTTCAATACAAAGTCAATTCTAATTTCTAAATAAAACCAATTTGTCAAAATCAATAAATATCACATATACTTACTCTTACAAATCATTTAGTAATACATTTAGCAATAGAAATCGAGAACCTAAGGTTGATGAATTTACCTGTAGGTACACGGCCAGAGAGAGAATTGTTACGAATATTCAGAGTGTGGAGTTTAGGCGCATTAGCCAATGTCACCGGAATAGGACCGAAAAAATTATTAAAGCTCAGATCCAATCGCGCCAATGTCCCCACTTCACCCAAACTCGCAGGAATAGCGCTATTCAATTGATTATATTGTAGTGCAACAACACTGAGCTTTCTCAATCTTCCCAGTTCAGTGGGTATACTCCCACTAAACTTGTTATAGCAAAGCTGCAAAACTGTAAACTCTTAACAAATTAGACTGAAAGTAGAAATACAAAGATAAACAGCGAAGTGAAGGGGAACAAAGATGAGAAATATTTTTGAAGAAACCACCTTGAAGATTTGACATATTGCCAATCTCGCGAGGGATATCACCAGAGAGGTTATTGACATTGAGATACAAATCACTTAGCTCAGTCAAAGTGGCAATTTCCTTTGGAAATATCCCATTGAGGGCATTGAAGTGAAGGAAGAGGCCCGTCAAGGACTTGAGAGCAGCCAAAGCTTCGGGTAGTCTTCCATTGAGACCCTTTCCTTGCAGTGAAATATTGGTAACGAGGCCTTGCTCATTGCAAGCCACACCCTCAAAAGAGGCACTACTGCAGGGGTCCGAATGGGGGGTCCAAGAGAGCAACACACGGTTCTCTGGGTCTAGAGAGTCTCTGATGGCCAAGAGAGTGTCAAGCTGGGTCATGGAGGTGGAATGAGATGGAGAAGAAGGCCATGCGAGGAGGAAGAGTAGCAGTTTCAGAAGGATCATGTACATGATCAGTTGCAGGGAATCTGATGTTGGATGTGGAGATATCTCAGCAGAGTCAAGGGTGTGGAAGCAGGAGAAGCAGCACGTGAAGTGAAGCAGATGAAACGGGGTCTGTTTTTAGACTGAGAACATGTCAGAAGCTGTCTGGTTTGTGGTCTGAGGGATGTTTAGTCGCAATAAAATATGAGCGAGAGCAGACAGAAAATGTGCGAAACCATGAGTCGGATTTTCTTTCGAGCAACGATAGAGATATACTTTAATTTTGTCTGTATCATATATATATATATATATATATATATATTTATATATATATATATATATATATATATATATATATATATATATATATATATATATGGTTGGAAATAGATTCTTACCCAAGTTCTTTTTTCCTAAGTACTAAGTTTTTCTATAGTTATTACGATTGAAAATGGATTTTTGTAGTTCTTTTTCTTAAACTCTCATAATTAAGCTTTAATTCTTTTTCGCAAATTATTAAGCTTTAATTCCTTTTTGCAAATTTTTATTATTGAGTAGGGATTGTTGTAGTAGTTTGTATTTTTTAAACTCTTATCCCTGAGCTCTAAGTTTTTTTTCGTAAATTTTTAGGATTTTCATTAGGTATTTACAATTTTATACTATTGGGATCATATTTTGTTTTGTTCGTTGCTTTTGCTGTGTGATTCACTTTTTTTTCGTATTCAATTTATTATAACAACTCGTAAAGATGTTTCTCTTATGTTTATTAGTGTGTAATTGGATGGTAAAAATAATTCATATTGGAGTTAAATTAAGAAAAACTTTTTTCGTGGAAAGTCCATGTGGAGTTATGTTTCAGGTGTTAAGGTTAAACTAATTGACACCAAAGTTGATAATTATGCTACTACTTTAGAGGCATAGGAAGTTGATAACTCTAAAATTATTACTTGGGTCAATAATTTTGTCACCCACTCGATTGGCGCTCAATTGACAAAATAAGATACTGCAAATAGAGTTGTCAAAATGGGTTGGAACCCGCGAGCCAACCCGGCTCACCACGGGTATGGGCCGGGTTGGGTTGAAAATTTTTTACAAATTTCGATACGGGTTGATTTTTGACCCGGCCCACTTAGAACCCGACTCACCTGGGTTGAACCTGTGATGAGCCGGGTTGGCTCACCAACCCGCAAATAAAGGATCACACAAGTGTTTTTTGTTAAGTTGGACTTTGCATTTGGGTAAGGTTAGGTTATTTTTTTAGCGAACACATAGATAATTTGTTTTTTTTTGTGTGATTTTGGTTTGTACTTGGACTATATTAAAGTTTATTTAGATTTTAATTAGAATTATAATTTAGTTTTGATTGAAAAAAAAATAAAAAATTATATTTTTTTTAATTAAATGAGCCTGTGAGCCAACCCATGTAACTCACCAACCTGTGGTAAGCCGGATCGAGTTCGAATTTTTTTGGCTCGCTAATAAATGAGCTGGGTTAGGTTGACTCACTAAGTAATCAACCTGTAGTGGGTCGAGCTGGGTCGGGCCAGGTTACCCGTTTTGACAACTCTAACTGCAAATGAGGTATGAGATCACTTATCTTGATTGTATACATAATCTAATTTTGTCAAACAATATCAACTTGAGAAAAATATTAACGCATTGAAGCAAAACGACTTTAGAATTCAAGATTTTATTTTGCCATGACAACCATATAGGATCAACTTGCCTTGATTGAGCTTGCAAAATTGAGTGATTTTACACCATATATTACTCGTAGGGAATCACAAAGTTTAGTTCAATTACTTATGGCCTTGCGTAGTGATTTTGAAAGTTTGCTTGGTTCAATTTTTCATTGTAACCCTCTGTCTTCTGTTTGTTGATGATGTTGTTAATGAATTACTAGTAGAGGAAACTAGACTTCAGACTCATAATGATCACAAGACCAGTCCTTCTTCTACTCCATATGTTTTTGTAACTTCAAACGAAGTCTTCTACTAATGTTCAACAGAAACAACATGCTGGTAAAGTTGCTTTTGATGAGTGTTCTTACTGCAAACAAAAGAATCATTAGAAATCTCATCCGCATGCCAACATAGCATTGCAATCTCAAGTTACATCTTCACCAAATATATCTTCAAAAAAAATGCATCATTGATTCAGGTGTCATTAATCATATGTCACATCATTTGCCATCTTTTGTTTTGTTATCTCCTAACTCACACCATCTTTGTCTTTATCTGATGTTTACTACATATCGGGTCTTGCTATGAATCTTGCTTCTGTTGGGAAAATCTGTGATTTTGGATATAATGTGCATTTCTCTCCATTTGAATGTTTTGTACAGGACCGCACATCTCAGAAGGTGATTAGATAGGTCGTAGGCAAGGTGGACTTTATGTCTTGAATCAATTCAAGGAATCAATAGTTGTAACTTCTAGTGTGGATTTATCTTTGTTTCGCTTGTCTTTTTCTTCTTCAACTTTTTATTTATGGAATTCTTGTATGGGTCATGTGTCTACATCTCGTTTAAAGTTTTTAGTATCTACTGGAGTCTTGGTACTTTGGATAGTCATTACATTTTTTATTGTAGTGGTTGTAAACTGGCCATATTTTTTTATTTACCTTTTAATATAAAAAATTCTTCTTCTCTTGCTCTTTTTGATCTTATGCATTCTTTTTGATATGTCTCTTTTATTGATGTTTTTACTCGTTTCACTTGGATCTATCTCATGAAGCATCGGTTTGATTATCTCACAATTTTAAAAAATTTTAATGCTCTTTTAAAGACTCAACACTTTACTACCATAGAAACATTTCGTTATGACTTGGCTGGTGAGTACACTTCTAATGATTTTACCACTTTACTTGCCTCTAATGGAATTATACATCAGACCACTTGCACTAACACTCCTAAAAAAATGGCAATGCTGAAAGAAAACATCGTCATCTTGTTGAGACTACAAGATCATTCTTGTTATTTGTTGATGTACCAAGTGCCTTTTGGGGGGGAGCTATTCTTATAACAACTTATTTTGTGAATTCGATCCTGACTTCACATAATTCTGGTTTGTCTCCATTTGAAAAATTGTATGGTCATGCACCTAATTACTCTATTTTACTTGTTTTTTTATTCCCCTACTGCGTCTGCTCAATCATCTTTTAAGGTTGTGGTTCCTTTGCCAATTATTCGACCCAATCGTAATCGTAAGTCTACTCAACTACCAGATTTTGTTTATTCCTCTTATTATGGTTCATTTGCTCCTTTTATTGCTTCTATTCATCGTCTTCATGAGCCTTCATCCTATAGAGAGGTTGTTTGTGATCCACTTTGACAGAATGTTATGGCTGAGGAACTTACTTCTTTACATTAGACTCATACATGGGACCTAGTTCCATTACCACCAGGAAAACATCTTATTTGATCTCGTTGGGTATATAAAATCAAAACAAAATCAAATGGTTCAGTTGAAAGGTATAAAGCTAGACTTGTTACAAAAGGATATACCCAAGAGTATGGCATAGATTATAAGGAGACATTTGCTCATGTGGCAAAGATGACTAATGTTATACCTTGATTGTTGTCGCGTCTATTTTTCAATGGAAGATTTTTCAAATGGATGTGGAGAATGCCTTTTTAAATGGGATCTACATGAGGAAATTTACATGATTCCACCACCAGGTGTCTCTCATAAATCTAGTGAAGTTTTCAAACTTCAAAAAGCCACTATTTGTCTTAAACAAACACCTCGTGCTTGGTTTCATAAGTTTTCTACGGTATATGTCTCTCTTGGTTTTGTTTCTAGTAATCATAACTTTGCATTATTTGTCAAGAAAATCAATGCAGGATGTATTTTGCTATTCTTATATGTTGATGATATGATTATTACTGGTGATAATTTTGATAGAATTACATCTTTGAAAACTACATTATCTCATCATTTTTCTATGAAAGGTTTGGGTGTATTGTGTTACTTTTTGGGTATTGAGGTTGCTTCTTCTCCCGAAGGTTATCTTCTATCATAGTATATTAGGGTTAAATATGTTTTTGGTACCTTAACTTTCCGTGAATTTTGAAATTAGTCCATTTTGAAACTTTAGACCAATTTAGTCCGTCATCTTTCGAAATATGTGGATTTAGTCATTTTAATCAAATTTTGTTAGGTTTATTTAATATTTCGTACGCATTTCAGGATTGTATTTTAGTTGTTTATACTATTTGACACATTTTTTGCTTTAATGTTAAGTCAAATACTATTATGAAACGTGCTTGAAATGTCAAATAAATTTAACAAAATTTGATTAAAAGGACTAAATCCACGTATTTCGAAAGATGAAGGACTAAATTGGTCCAAAGTTTCGAAATGGGCTAATTCCAATATTCACTGAAAGTTAAGGGACCAAAAACATATTTAACCCTAGTATATTGCTTACCTATTTAAGCGTGTTCGGCTTATTAACAATAAGATTGTTTATACACCTCTTGAGATAAGTGTACAATATTCCCTATCTGATTGTGTTCCTTTGACCGATTATACTTTATAGCGCACTATTGTTGGGAGTTTTATTTATCTTACTATGTCTCGTCAAGACATTGTACATGCGATTCATGTTGTTAGTCAGTTTGTTTCAGCTCCCACAACAATTCATTGGGGTACTGTTCTTCGCATTCTCAAGTGTCTTTGGGGCACTCAGTTGTAGTCTCTGTTGTTTTCTTCTACATCATCTATAGACTTGTGTGCCTATTGTGATGCAGATTGGAATGGTGATCCTAATGATTGAAAATTCATTATTGGGTGGTGTATTTTTCTTGGTGATTCACTTATATCATGGAAGAGTAAGAAACAAGATGTTATATCTCGATCTTCCATAGAAGTTGAGTATCGTGTCATGGCTTTGACTACCTGTGAGGTTATTTGGTTGCATTGGTTACTTGCAGATATGGTTGTCTATTTGAAAGATCTTACGCCTCTACATTGTGACAATAAAAGTGTTATTTATATTGCTCACAACTTTGTTTTTCATGAGCGAACCAAGCATATTGAAACAGATTGTCATTTTACTCGTCGTCATCTTCAACTTGGCATTTTATCTTTACCATTGGTTCCTTCGGCTCTACAAATTGTAGATATATTAACTAAGTCACACTCCGTTTAATGCTTTCGTTTTTTATTTGAAAAACTTTCAATGCATTTAGACGTAGCATTGTCAGTTTGAAGGGGTGTTAACATAAACCCATGTTTTAGGCCCATTTAATTTCGGTTCTTAGGATTAGCTTTGTGTGTATATATATCACACCTCTTGTAACATTTTATACACACTCAATAATACATTGTCTCCTTCTTCATATTATTCTTTGTTTTCTACAATCACAAGATTAGTATTAAAACACAAAAATAAAGTTTGAAACATGATACATTATAATGATAAATTATAATATGTACAGTCTTCCATAATAATTTTTGGTTATAAAGGTATTTCAAAAATAAAATTTTCAAATTCATTACAAAAGGATTATAAAAATACAAAGTATATTTTTACGTATCTAAACTTTAAACAAAGAATTGTTTCTACTTACTTAGTCTCAATGCTTTAGGTATGAATTACCATAATCATAAAATATAAGGTAAGCTAGAATAAATTATAAATGTGCTAAAATTTTGTATGTATAAATTAATATAATCATTACATCCACATAAAAATGTTGTCAAATAAAGCATTATAATTCCCTTGTCCTAAACTATCAAATACACATAACCCTAATGACAAGATACTAACAAAAGATACAAGACTCTCAATTCTGAAAATTTGGTGTATTGAACACATTCAAAAACTTTACATATGTCATCAGTTGACCCTTGTTAACAAATATAAGTTATAGCTATGTATGGGTTCTCCCTCCCCTTACCTAGATGTCAAGATTTCCTTCAACTCTCACAACTAGGTATTTTTATCTATGTGAGTTCAATACTAGGAGAGTTAGGATCAGTTACCTTATAAAATCTCAATTTAATACATTTACTGTATCACACCTAGTCGATCCCGACTAGCACATCAACACATATCATCCTTCACCGACACATCGTATCGACAAAGGCTGGGGGACTAGTGTACTGGACCTGGTCAACTTAACCATATAAATGACAACCCTTACGTATATGCTGGAAACAACCCAAGTACACGACTTGGGCCGGCATAGACTTAAACTCGTAACTGAACGAAGTCTAAACTGACAACAGAACGGCCAACCTAGGACAGTGCACGGGCAAGGACGACATCCGTCAAGTTGAGAAGTAACCGGATCAGACCGCTCCTAAAGACTTAGCAAAATGAAATCCCTCCTGCCATCCAATGAGCCCACGATAGTCGAACTAAGGGCCTGGGCCAAGGCCCAGGCCCACTTACAACCCAAACTAAGGCCCAAACCAGGGCCCGGCACATGCCATAACCAAACATAATTAATACTCTATAAATACACGTGGACCCCATTAATTAAAGGTACGCATTCATTACTCCATTAATCACTGATTTGACCTTCTGAGAGCTTTGACTTACTTGACCTTCGGAGTCCCTTCTGCAGGTAACCCCTCCTGGGTCCAAGCCGACATGTGCCAACCGGGAAGAGGCCAACTGAGGAGATAACGGACTACATGGGTAAGGTGACGCTGGTGCCTAACTTATCTTGTTTGTTCTCTGCAGGAACACTTACTAACCTCTTCGCACACTAAGATTCACTCCTTATGAATCCCTACACTATTATCATATGCATTCCTATCACTTTCAATACATCACAAACATTCATTAACATATATGAAACAAACATAAAGCTATTTAATGCCAATCAAGCAATTAGAGTCTAAAAGGTTTTGCCATGTGCCTTAATACTTCCATTCAACGCAACTCACATGCCCAACACCCTTCCATAATTTTTATATAACTGTCTTGTGTGGCTTCTATTGCACTAGTGATTCAAACAACACATAAAGCTTGTGGCTTCACATTCAAATAATCCACTCCAAGGTACTATAAAAAAAACTTAATATCATTCCTTACCTATTAAATCTTGTTTGCTCAAGTATTAGCTCACAACTTCACTATTATTATATGAAAGCTAAACATATATAGAAGAAAAAAAACTTTAGTCAATGATCTGAACATACCCTTATATCTTAGACTAAACAATATTTATCTTGTCCTATAAGGACCATATTAAGACACTTTGTAATATCCGCAAAATTTAATTAATTAAATAAATAAATAATTAATAAATGTGGGTAGGTAGTGCATTTATGACATTAAATTTTGTTGTATATGACGTGGAAAAGTACTAGCTCAAGTGGTTGAGAGTACTTTTATTGTGTGACAGGACTTGGGTTCAAGTCCTATGAATGCCAATTGTGTGTTATTTAGTTATTATTGCTTTAATAATATGTTGGGCCACATTTCGTATGATATAATACTTGAATTGTATGTGTTAGCAAGAAACATGAGTTGGCCTGATGGTTTAGTATTGATTTGGCTTTGGAATGGTGTGGGTTTGAACCTTGGTGGACCCAAATTTAACTTTCTTTTTGCTAAAAAGTTAGTGTGGCTTGAATATGAAAGGGGTAGAGACAACCCTAGGCACAGCCAAGGGGCTGAAATGGGGAGAAGCTAAGATAGGGCATTGGTGTTCCGGGAAAGGTTCCCAAATTCAAGTCTTAAAGCAAGGAAATTCTAGGTTAGGGGAGCTGAACCCGTATTGTTAAGTTTGGTGTGATCGTATGAGATTGATGACCTATTGCCATAGAATTCGAGTTGATCATAGGGTGAATTCGGGGTGGGGTGATTGGGTACTATTTTATTAAAAATTGCATCTAATTTGATGATTATGTTGGCTATTCTGTGTTGCGTATACTGTTATGGTGCGAAATTGGGATTGGGAGTCTCTATTGCGTTTATATTATGCTGTTCTGTGCGTGCAATGTTGTCAAATTGAATTGGTATGTTTTGGGAGCGTATTGGGTTTCTGGTGCAGTGCTTGTGTGCGTGGAACAGTGCCAGAACCTGCAATTCTCGCTCAGGCGAGCCAGGCTTGCCTAGGCGAGATATGCAAGGACTTGTATTCTTACCATACTCAAGGTTATCGCCCAGGCGGAGGATTTCGGGTTTGGGCGAGAGGTCGTCTTGCTTAGGCGAGTGAGTCTCGCCTAAGCGAGAATTCGAGAGAGTTGGCAATTCGGTTTGACATCCCGCTCAGGCGGGAATTCCAATCTTTTGAGCGAAAGAATGTCTCGCTCAGGCGAGAGCCTCTCGCCTAGCGAGAACGCGAAGAATGTTCTGTTGTAGGTTTGACTCGTAGCTCAGGCGAGAGTTTTGATGTTTTGGGCGAAACGTGAACTCGCCCAAGCGAGTGTAACTCGCCTAAGCGAGAGTTCGAGGTTAAGCGAGAGTTCGAGGTTGGTTCTGTGTGTGGTGCTCTCTTGAGCAAGGTAATCTAACTTAAGCGAGATGGACTGGGGTGCTTAGGTAAAGGCTTGAACATTAACAAAGAATGGTAGTATTATGTGTTTAAAGGCATATGATTATGAAGTATTAAACTGATTGTCGGTGGATTTGGGAATGTATGAACTATCATGCTTCTAGGGTATCTTAATGCTGGGCTTGCTGGTGTTCCATGGGTTGTGGCCCGGAACGTATCCTTAGGTTGTGGCTCAGGATAGGGTATAAGCACGTGGCATTCTATGGGTTATGGCCCGGAATGACTTCCCTTGAGTTGTGGCTCGGGATAGCGGATGAACACGAGGAACCTTTGAGTTGTGGCTCGGGTTGGCGAGTGTGCCAGTGTGAGTGTGCTGGTTGTGGCCAGTACGGATGGGTCTGGATGGATTGCCCTCCTCAGTGATTCACTGACGAGTTTCGTAGTCCTAGGACGTTACGAACTATGTTCTTATTTGGGAACTCCACCTGGCGTTACGATGTGTGATCCGTGGCATGGTCTTCGCACATGCTCTATCGCTTGTGGCCGATAGGTGTGGCAGCAAGACGCCTTGAGTTATTTAATAGAAGATGTAGAACACTGCCAACATGGTTGTGGCCATGTGGAAGGAAGGTAACGAGTCTTCCGCGAGGTGCATCGATATGCATGGTTGTGGCCATGTGTAGAAAAGGGGAAAGTTCTTTGGGAAAATGAAATGATATCTTATATGGTTGTGGCCATGCGGGATAAGAGAAGAGTTGGTATTATTGGTGTATTTATTTGTTGATACATATATATATATATATATATATATATATATATATGTTTGATGTACTTTTATGTTTTATCTTTTAGCTCACCCTATCTGCTTGTGTTTGGCGATGATCGTGTACACGGTACACGTGAGCAGATGATGTTGCAGGTGGAGTTGGTGAGGCTTAGTCGCTGAGTGGGGGAAAAGCCTGGGAGTTTTATATTATTTGACTTTGATATATTTTGTAAACTCTGATGAGAGGCTTTTTAATTATATACAGTTTTTATGGTTTATGAACTTTGGTTATATTTGGAATTAATAAAAAGATTTAAATTTCTCGTATTTTTGGGAAATGAGGTATTATTAAATGTAATGTAATGTAATTATTTTATTTTATTTTATTAATTTCGTAATATCCTGACGGGATGTTACACACTTACTCTCCATGCACAAAACTTTACAAAGAAAATGGACAAATGAAAACTTACTCTAAAACATTTTTTGATACGATAAACTTGCTTTACTCTCTACCAAACTCCCAAAGTAAATATGATTTATGAAATGATGAACAAATCCATAACGGTGTGTTTGCATGAGGCAATTCAAGAGGGTGATTCATTTCTTTTGAGAATTTGAAATTCTTTGTAATGAAATGCTTTGTTTGGATAGAGAAATTAAAAAACATTTAAAATGCATGTATTTTTTTGAAGTATTTCAATTAGCTAAATTCGAATGAATTCAAATACCCTCAAAAAAAAGTAAAATTTGAAATTCTTCTTACTCAACCTCACACTCTAGACTCAACCCCAAACAAACTTGACAAACCCGACAACCATGACACGCTAGGTTGGCCAGACACTCTAGACTGATCAGACCGACTTGACAACACAAACAGATCGAGTAGGCCCGATGACCCAGACAGATCAAAATGACCTGATGACACAAACGGGTCGGGCGGGCTTGATAACTCAAATAGGTCAGCAAGTTCAATAGCAAGATGGACGAGCCTAGCGACCCACACGAGTTAGGCGGGCCAAATGACTTAGAGGTGTCAGGCAAGCTTAACGACCCAAACGTGTCGGGTAGGCCTAACGACTCGATCGACCTGTTGACTCGACAAGCCTTACCGACCTAATGACCTAGTCGGGTCTGACTGATCCGACAACCTAGACAGGTCTAACCTATCCAACGACCCAGGCGATACCGACCAGTCGGACGACCTTGCCAGGTCGGGCCGACCTAACGACATAGACTTGTCGGGTATGCCTAATGACATAAACAGGTTCGACAATCCAGATGGGTTGGCGGGCCCGACAACCCAAATGGGTCGAGCGAGCCCAATGATCTAGTTGGTCCAAGTCGGTCCAACGACCTAGACGAGTTGGGTTGAGCTGGGTTGACGAACTGAACGAGATGACCGACCGTATGGGCCGTTAGGATTATCAATCTTGTTTGGATCGTCGAGTCGACCCAACCTAGCCCATCTAAGTTTCCCAACCTGACTGAGTCGTCGGGTTAGCTCGACCCATCTAGGTTGTCTCGACCCATCTGGGTTGTCGAGCCTGTTTCTAAATTTATCATGAACTCAAAATATAATTAAGCCTAAAATAAATAGTTTTAAAATGAAATTTTATCTCACAAGAAATTCAATTATTATATCCAAATTTTAATTTTTTTGTCCAAACAAGTTATTTAGAAAATGAAGGAAATTTAATTGCAAGCAATTCAAATACAATGCATTTCAATTTCTCAACATTGTTAAAATGTTTCATCCAAACACAAGGTAAAGGATCTAGAGTAAAATTGGAGAAAATAAAAAATAAAGTGGTTAGAAAGATACTTCTTAACTTAAATAATAAAATTTTCACATCATTTGTTTTTTCTTCTTAACTTAGAAGGTAAAAACTATTTTTCTTCTTAAACACATCAATTTAGTCTTACAAATGTCACTACTAAAATCATTTGAAAATCCGTTGTTATAGTTATATATTCATCATGTTCTAGCGAAAAAAATGAAAATCCGGATAATATATTTGGGTGTACGGATAGAAAGGTGCAAATTTACTATGCACTAAGAAAAATAATAAATGCAAAAAAAAAATCATAAAATTCGAGACAAATTTCACATTTCTTAATATAAGAATGAGTATTTAACTAGGAGATTGATTATATTTTTAACATCATTAATTATGTCGTGAATTTTATTAATATAAACATTTTTTTAGTATACTAAGATAAATAATTTATATAATATTATTAAAATAAAACAAAATTCTTTTAGCTACACTAAATATATTTATTATATATTTTTTTACTTAAGTCTATTAACTTTCTCATAATTTAAACTATCATAACTTTTATTTTTTCTTTATATATTTTTTTATGCTCACTACAATTGAGAAAATCCTAATGAAAATGGAAAAGAAAATAAAAAGTGTTTAATATGAAAATGAGATTATTCATGTACAAGATTGATGGTGGTTTCCACGACAAACTTTAATGTGAACCTAAAGATGAGATGAATAAAAAAAAGTCACTAAAGTAATGACAGCCTAAAATCAGAAAAGCATGATGCGATTTGTGGGCCCTCAAATCAGAAAACAAGCCTTACACAGACAGGAAATTGTTCAGTTCATTCTGATTCGCTAATTATGGGTTCACGAGTTCGTTTGTGAACATTCGTGCTCCTTTCTTCTTTACATGCTTTGAAAGCGAGTCTTACCTTTTTCCACATTAAACGATAAACTTTCTAACATAATTTTAACTCAACAATTTGGTCGTTAAATGTGCCAAATTAAATCACCATGATAGAATAATAAATTGACTTTTCAACTTTCTGATTTCATATTAAATTAATTTTCAAAAACATAATTCAATGTTAACAACTCAACAGTTTTTTCGCACTTTTTATATTTCTCGAAATTAAACTCTCCCATTGTGTCCGTTATTTATTTAGAAATTTTAATCGGGTTTTATATTTTAAGTTGTTTTAATTAAGTCTTATTTTTTTAAATATGTTATAATTTTACATCCTCTATTAGTATAGTACTAACGAACGGTGTGTTACGTGTTAGGTGATTTTTTTTTAATTATTTTTATTTCTTTAAGTTTATATTTTATTTTTTTATTTTTTTTATTTAAAAAAATATCACATATCAAATTAGGATTCTATCACATGACAGAGATATTGTGATGTTACATTAATTGTAAGGCCCAATTTTTCCTGCTTTAATATTTTAAGAGTTGTCCTTAATCTAATGGGCCTAAGGGTTGGCCCAAAGAGAAAAAATCATACTTAATGTGCCCTAACCCTAATCGCTATGCTAACTTTCGTAAAACAGAACTCTCACACCCTTAGAGCTGTTGTCGTCTTCCTCTACTAGGGTTTTGGATCCCGTTCGTTCCCAAGTGCATACTACTCTCTTCTGTCCATGTAAGTTGATCTCAGCTCATGCTCTTCTTCCTTCAACTTACTCTTCGTAGTTCCAGCTAGGGTTCGTACTAATAAACTCGTTTAAATTTGTTCCGCTTCACTTTTACAACGTTGTAATCTCCTTCTAGAGTTGTGGTGTTCCGCTGTTCGGTGTCGAGATCTTATTTTGCATGTGTAGCTCACGCGAGGAAACTTGTTTTTGGGCGAGGGGTATTCTCGCCCAGGCGAGTAGCGGCTCGCTTAAGCGAGAACACGTGAGTCTCGCAGGGTTCCCTGTTGACAGTCTCGCCTAAGCGAGAACTTGTGGCTTGGGCGAGACTAGCACGAGACTTCACTACCTAATTGTTCCTTCTATTTTTTTGGGTTGTTAATTGTGTGCTTAGCTTGGTATGTTCTATCTTGAGTATGAACTGTATGAATATGCTTATGAGATTGGTTTGTATGGACTGAAATGTTGAGTCAACATGAGTTTGGCATGAACTGAGTATGAGGTAGTTGGTAATTAAAGTGGCATGGTATTGGCATAAGAGGAAGTTCCACAACTATGATTTGAGAATAATGGGTTGGTATGGATTCACTAGGAAAAATGTAAGAGGTGGATTATAAAGAGCTGGTATGTGAAATATATGTACATGCATGATAAATCTTTCTTGATTGTTTGGGTATGATTAGTCTGTGTCAGTGCGTAATTCCTTGGAATCTCTAGGTGAGATTTCAGGGTCGTGCTTCAGTGGTCGGGATGTAATTCCATGACCCCTGTTAGTGGGTGTTAATGGTGATGCCTCATCCGTATAATTTGGTAAGGATTCAAGGTAAGGTTGCATCCTGACACTCTAAGGCGTCAGTTAGTCTCACTTAGAGCGGACTGACTCTTGTGGTGAGAGTAGCAGGAGGCTTGAAACTCATTAAGAGCTAACCTTATTTGTGGGAGATTGGAAACATTGTAACAACTTGTAACACATAGCTCGGGGGTGAGCAAAGATATCCACCACAAGTGCAAGCATCCACTGAATCCGACTAGATTATACATATCCGAATGAGTCGAGTCGAGTCTTAGTGTATTAATTTGAAAGCCATAACATGCTTGAGTGTTGTATGTATATTTGACTGCGAAAGTGTATCTGATTGCATGATGAAACTATTTTGGGCTCTAGCTTACCCTATTGTTTGTTGTTGTATGTTCTGTGGTGTGGTCTTTTCTTTTGCAATGATCATCAACTTGTTGATGTGAGTAGAGGTGAGAACTCCCCGTAATCATCAAGGTGATAGAGGTTTCGCTGCATAGTCTGCTTGGACTGGATCTAAGCCTTTTTGGGCTTTCTTTTTGGGTTATGGCCTATGTACTAGTCTGCCTTTTAAATTCCTATTTGATTACTGTTGAATGCTGTAACTAGTTTAGTTTTGGCATCGTGGTGTGCCTTGGATAATTGTAAGGAGTTATGTTTAAAACTCCAGGACTGCGCTGCTATATTATCTTTGTGTGACGCTTCCTTTAATTATGTTTATTGATTAAATGGGACGTTACATTAATAGTGTCATGTGTCATTCTTGATGCGAATAATTCCAATTTCGTCCATATATTTATTTTCTGTTTCAATTTAGTTCGATTTTTTTTTGAAAGGGAACAATCTCATCCCTTCTAAATTGAGATCCAAATTAACTTTTATATAAATGTTACAATGATATTTCTATTATAATTGATATTTTTAACCAAATTTAGTTTATTTAAATTTATATTTTGCATTGAATTTAATTTAAAATTTGTTTTAAATAATTAAATATCAATAATTTCTAGACAAATGTTAGAGTTGGTTTAAAAATAATAACTTTATAAATTTAAATATAAATTTTTAAAACAGTTTTATAATAATTTAAAATAAATATATTTATTTAAAATTTTATCTAATAATTTATAAAATTTTATAAAAATGTTTTAAAATTTGACATTTGAATTTATAAAGTTATTTCTAAATTAATTTTAACATTTGCCTAGAAGTTATTGATATATAAATATTTGAAATAAAATATAAATAATGTCAATATAAAATATAAATTTAAATAAACTTAATCTTGTTAAAAATATCATTATAACATTTATATAAAAGTTAAATTTTGTTTAGTTAGGGGTGAAATTGCTTTAGTTTGAAAAAACAAAAAAAGGACTAAATAGAGAAAAATAATAAATACAGATACCAAATTAAGATTTTTCCCATCAACAATAACATACGACACTGTCACTACCTCACCACATTCTATCTATCATGAAAGAGAACTCTAATTTGACATGTAACACTTTTCTTTTTGTAATTGTAAAAAATTTAAAAAGAAAACACAATATATGTCCCACATTAATTTACGTGGTCACTATTGTACTAACATAAATGATCAAACTGCAACACATTTTCAAAATTAAAGACTCAATTAAAATAACTTAAAGTTTAATGATTTAATTGAAATTTTTTAACAAAAAAAAGAAACGATCCGAAAATTTAAACCTATATTATATTATACTGATGTAAGACCGAGGAACAAAGTAATATATTTCGGAAAAGTGAAAGTTCAACGAGGGCAAATGGATTTTCTCATTTACTTCCTCTAAAGATCTTTACAATCAAAATTCTTTACGTTTTTAGTATTATTTAAGTTTTCTTTCTCTAATTTTAAATGAAATAACTAATTAATATTTTACCAGAAAAAATGCGGTTGCATTCAAACCCTGAACAAGTAATATCTATGTTAGGAGAGCATTCATGGGTTTACTGGTTCTAGGACGTTCATTCATCAACATACTTGCTTTCAATTATTAAAATATAAATAAAAGTTAATTAAAAAAGGATCCTGTCATTAGTCAATAATGTCACACTTTAAGGCCTCCATTTTACAATTTAAAAAGATCTGCTGAGATTTATAATATTATAAGAATAGTATTATTTATTCTATTAAATAATTATTTTGATTCATATAAAGTTGTCATATGAAATCAAGTACTACGTGTTTAATGCGAAATTTCTATCCAGTTTAGTTATAATGGAAATGAGGAAAACATTAAATTCACTTATGCATAGCAGGAGTAAACGAAAACATGTAACATAATAGAAATGGTTTAGTGTAACATATTATTGTCAAAATGGATCGGAACTTGATAACCAATTTGATAAACCACAAATTCAGATTAAGTTAGATTAAATTTTTTATAAATTTTAACATGAATTAATTTTTAATCCAATTCATTAAATAATTAACTCATGATTAATCGAACTGAATTAGATTAAATTATTTATTTTGACAAATCTAGTAACATGATAGAAATGCTTTAGTAATTGTAAACAGGGATTCAAAAAAATTCGTACCCGTGGATATCCGTGAATAAAATCCACAACAGGTAGGAAATGGATATTGTAAATGGATATCCGCGGATAATGGGTACGAATATTTTTAATACCTGCATGTTAATGAGGTGGGTACGGGTATCTTAGTATCATAACCGTGGATACCTGTACCTGTTATACTCTAGTTTAAATTAAAAATAAACAATGATTAAAATATTATCATATTGATTTTGAATTAGTTACTTTTTATCAATTAGTTTTTAAAATAATTCATTTCTTTGTAAATTATCATTCAACACTATTTAAATGGGCTATTTGGACTTTATTTAAAATTTATGAATGTTATGTATTGTATTTTATTTGAATTTATGATTAAAATATGTTGTTAAATATTTATTTTATGTTTTTTAAATATTTGTGGGTATCCGTGGATATCTGTAGATATTAAAAAATTATGCGAGTACTCACATACCGAATACCCGACGAATATAGATACGAAATACGAAGCAAATATTTATCCAATAAATAAGATACGGAGGAGCTACTGTCCTTATCCTACCCATCCCATTCTTAATCTTAACATACGTGGTACTAAGGCCATGTTCTTTTGAGGGGATCTATTGTTCAAAAGGATTGAGGATCGGAGAGAAAGGCATGAAGGGTTATCACCTTGTTCTTTTTGGGGTGATGCAAGGGAATGACAGAGATGGAATAGAAGGATGACTAAAAAATTCCATCCCTCTACTTTTGAAGAGATTAGAAGGTGATGGATACAAAATTACCATTTTATCCTCGTTATATGTATTTTTACCTCTTTTATTCTCGTCAATTTTTTACACGTGTTTAATTTGTATGTTTAAATTAATTTTACAATTATTTAATCGTTTTTAATATATCAAAAACTATTTGTATGTTTAATTTTGTAATTTGTCCATAAATTTATCTTTTAATCTTAAATTATTTTGTTAATAATTTTTTCAATAAAATTTTGTTTTCAATTATTTTTTAATCATTTAGTGAAATAATAAAAAAATAATTTTTATTTATTCTAGTCTTTCAATATTGATATGTTTTTTTCTACGTGCCATGTGAAAATATTATTTACTTTAAAATTTTTAGATTACTTAATTTATTTATATTTATCAATTTTAATTTTTTAACAAATAAATATATGTAATTTTAGTTTTAATTTATTAATATAAATAAATAAAATTTTATTATTAATAAACATCTAAAAATTTAAAAGTTAAAAATATATAAACAATATATAATTCTATAAAATTTGAAAAAAAGAAAAAAAAATATTAATAAATGTTACCTATATTATTAACAAACATAATCAAATTAAAAAAAAAATGTTCATATCAAATAAACAAAAAATTTTATATTTCAAAGGCTTAAAAACAAAAAATATATATAACATAAATAAATTATTTTCATGTAAACATTAAATTGATAAATGTCAAATTTAATTTCATACCAAATAAATTTGATTAGTCATTTTTTGATAAATATACTTTTATTATTTCACACAATTCATATAAATTAAATAAATTATTCTAAATGATTTATATAACATTTTATATTATTTTTAACATTAGGAATATTTTGGTAATCTCATTTTTTTATCTATTAAATATTTTTTTTAATATTGTCACATTACTAAATTCAATCACAAACTTTCACGAATTTCAATCTTTAATCTATTCTAAAATCATCTTCTAATCCCTTAAAAAGAACAACATCAACTTTACCCTTTAATTCTTTTCGTCTCTTTCTTTCACTCTTTTTCTAATCATTTTTATCAAAAGAACATAGCCTAAAGCATTACATTGTGAATATAATATTTTTAAAACAGAAATAATACTCGTATAATAATATAATAAGAATGATGTAAAATCCCAAATAATACTTTCTTAACTGATTGTGTATGCCAATATATTTAAAGCTTGTAGTGTTGGAATGCATTTTAAATACACTCTTACGAGAGGAGTGCCATCATAATGCAATCTTTATACGTGAATCTACTGCAGTGTCAGTTATGGATAATAAAATAATTAAAATAATCAAACATCCTTCTATGCGCGAAACAAAATTAATGATGTTTAATCTGTGGAAAGTGAGACCTGTCAAACACTAGAACATTGTGGTTGTGATGACGATGACGTAATTTGGAGCTAGTGCTGCATCGATATGCTTACTAGTGTCATGTGAACTTTGGGTTTGTTATTGCGTGTCTCTATCGTGAACAGTAGAGTTACTTGTGCCCGTGACTGAATTACAACAAAATAATTAAGACATTGATGTTAGGGCTACCACCATTCATTCACGAACTATTCCCCACATTATATGAGAAAAAAAAAAAAGAATTATTGAAGCCTGTCACATTGTTTTTCGTCTTTAGACACTCTTTAATCAGGCTGACTGTGACACCTAACAGTGTCATCCGCGCACCTCTGTAATTGGGGTGAGAAAAAAATATTTGACCCCGTCCGAAACCGTAAAACCGAAAAAGAAAATAAAGATTCGGTTAATAATGTTTGGATTTGGTTGAACCGGATAAAATTATATAGGTAAATGCGTATATAAACGATCTGGTACGAATATTAAATTAAATTTTCGTGGAATTCAATTTGACCTAGAATTACCAAAAGTAAAATTTTTTCTTAAACCCTAATTTGAGCGACATTATCTCCTCAACCTTCTGCACCTGCCATTGAAAACCAAAACAACCTTCTATTTCCTATCACTGTGATTCTTTCTTGCATCTAAACCTACAAGCACCTCCCCCAATTTTGAGAAATGATTTTGCCTTTGGAGGAGGGATGCCATAAAAGATAGTGGAATTGCCTACCAAACTTGTAGCGTCTCACGCTTGTTTAACTTAATCGATTTCCTTCGATTTCCTCCTATCTATTCTAATGTCCTTCGATCCCCTCCGATCTGTTCAGGTCTCCTCCGATCACATTTTTATACATTTTATCTGGATAACCCGTTACTCATCCGCATCTAACCGAACTAACCTAAACCCGTTTAATCCGAAAATAGAAGAGTAGAATATGGATTTCAAATATTAAATTTGGACTGGATCGCATTGGTTTTATTGGACCCGGTCCAATCCGACCATTGCTCGGTCCTACTTTACAAGTTTCATTGATAAGTATAATTTTGAAGAAATAATTTTGAATAATTATGATATAATTTATCTAAGATTTCACAGTTGATTATAAAATAAATTTTATTTCATATATGTTATAAAATAAAGTTAATCATAGATAGAACAAGAGAAGGAAGAAGAGAGAATGAAGAATAATTTTTGTGTGTGTCTTATTAGTAGAGCTGTCAAAATGGCTAGGAACCCGCGAGCCAACCCGGCTCACCAAGGGTTCGGGCCGGGTTGGATTGAAAATTTTTACAAATTTCAATACATGTTGACTTTTGACTCACTTAGAATCCGGCTCACTCGGGTTGAACCCGTGATGAGCCGGGTTGACTCACCAACTCGCAAATAAAGGGTCACATAGTGTTTTTTATTAAGTTGGACTTTGCATTTGGGTCATGTTAGACTATTTTTTTAGCCAACACATAGATAATTTGTATTTTTTGTGATTTTGATTTGTATTTGGATTGTATTAAAGTTTATTTAGATTTTAATTAGAATTAGAATTTAGTTTTGACTGAAAAAAAAAATAAAACAATTATATTTTTTTAATTAAGTGACCCCTTAGTCAACCCGTTTAACCCACAAACTTGTGATGGACCGGTCCGGGTTCAAATTGTTTTTGCTCGCTAAGTGATCAACAAACCGTGGTAGGTCGAGTTGGGTTAGGTTACCCGTTTTGACATCTCTACTTATTATTGATAGGAATTTTCATATTTATAAACACAAAATGTAATTCATACAAATATTTAAACCTCATAAAGAATAATTAATCATATGAGTAATTGTAACAAATTAATGAATCATATGAGTAATTGTATCAAATCAATGGACGACAATCAATTCACAATGCTTTCTGTTCCTGTAGAACAATAATAGAATACTATGAGCCTTAAATCTTATCTTATCCCAACCTTGGAATCTCTTGGATGGGTACTCTTTAGCCTTATTTGACATGTCTTCACATCTGCTTGCCTGGTGGAACATTTTGGAAGTTACCTGTAGAAAGGACTCCAAAGATTAAGTTAGCCAAAGCTCTCAAAGTCAAATCTCAAATTTTAGTATTAATAAATTGTGTACCTTGAATTGTTGTGGTCCACCTATATTTATAGAACATTAATCATATTTTGCTTGGCTTATGGGTTGTGCCCTTATTGGGTTCGTATGGGCCTGTTCAAGGCCCATGCTTCAGGTTTATCATTTGACTCTAGGGGCTTCAACTGTTATATCCTAAGTTTGGGGTAGGCGGTCCTTACTAGTATATAATTTTAGCTGTTATGTACGCGTCATGTTTTTGTAAAGTTAACTGTCTGAAGTTGCTCAAACTAGTACTATAAGTTAGCAATTAGACTTAAGTGTTATGTCTTGGCGGCTAAGGTCGGGTACTAATACATATCGGCCTTATCCGCCTAGTATAGTACACTTTCCCTTGGTGTCCATTGATAAGAGAATGTGTCTCGTTAAAACCTTATTAGAAAAAATCCTTTGGCATAAAAATATAGTGAAGGAAAAAGAGTACAACATTCTATATTCTTCAATATAATATTGTTCTTTACATCTTCTATTTCTTCCCCTCATATAAACTTACATAATTGACATGACAACTTGTGATCCAATTTCTCAAAAGTTCTCCTTGACAAAGACTTTTTAAATAAATATGCTAGAGTTTTACATGAACGAATCTTTTAAATCTCTACATTACCATTTCTTTGAAGATCATAAGTCAAAGAATTTTGAAAGAATATGTTTTGTTCTCTCTCTTTTAGTATATCCTTCTTTTAATTGAGCAATGCATGCACTATTGTCTCCTTTAATATGGCGGCTTTAGAAAATTGCCATAATTTACTTTATAATACGACAATTTTATAATTACCACATCTTGTATGCAAATTATGGTACTTACAAACACCATTATTATATATTATAGTATTTTTCCCATCAGCGTCAATCTTTCCCTCGCTTTATTTTTCCCACTCATTTTTATTAAAGATTTTCTGTCATTTATCATTTTTTTATCAAAAAAACTGATAACCCCTAAAAAAAAAATCTCAACATTTTACGCTAAATGAAATACGAAGAGCACAACCACATTTGAGTACATTCACCCTAAGTGAAAAAAAAAACACGAAGACCTTTCTAAAGCTTTCATTGTTGTCATCTGCACCACAACCACCACAAGTCAGCATCGCAACAACCACAAGTCAGCACTGCAACCACCACAATACTCATCGAAGATCTTTCTGAAGCTTGTTGCTGCTACCGGAGCAATACTCGTGGAGATCGCATTTCTCCACCATTCATTGTCACCGTTCATCTTGAACCTTTCATCGTCAGAATCAAGAAAAAAAGAAGGTAACCCTAAACCCTTAATATGATTCTTTATTTATGCATTATGATTCTTTGGATGCTATTCAATGATAGCATAAAATACACACACATTTATGCTTCTCCCATATTTTGTTGTATGAATAATGTCTTGCTCCTCCGAACACCATTTACTTGTTGGATACTAAACTAATGCTCACAATATTGCAGTAGATAAACTAAAGCTCTCAGATGTTGCAGAAGAATAGTACATCTGCTTTATTAAAGAAATGGGCTTATATAAGCTCTATACAACTGACACGAAGAAAATGCAGTAGCCACGTTTAACAATTCCTACTAACGTGGAAGACTAAAAACAACTTATTCAAACTGTAACCATGTCCCTGATATTTAGGACCTTATTTACAATAAATAATAATAAACTGAATTGACTAAATAACAACCGAATCCTAACATATCCTCCCCTAAATCTGATTATGCATAATCAGTTTAAACTAGGAACTTTACAAACTCCTAGTAGCTCCTGCAGTTTCACGAATACATCTAGCTTGAGGGGTTTAGTCATAATGTCAGCCACTTGATTAAACGAATTACAATGTATCAACTTCACCTTTCCATCATTGTTGAGTTCACATAAAAAATGAAACTGAACTTCAATATGCTTGCTATGTCCATGGAAAACAGGATTTTTAGAAAGTTTGATAGTAGAACTGTTGTCACAGAATATTGTAATGTCTAGGCCTTCGGTTTGACTGAGTTTGTCAAGAATTTGTTTCAACCATATGCCTTGAGTAGCATAGTAAGCTGCTGCAATATATTCTGCTTCTGTTGTTGACAGTGCGACCACTGGCTGCTTCTTAGAACTCCAAGATATAACACCACCACTCAAAGAAAACACATAGCCAGATGTGCTTTTACGATCCTCTACATCACCTGCATAATCGCTATCTGTGTAAGCTAGCAACTTTGCATCACCTCTTCGTTTGTAAAGGATTCCGAACTCTAGTGTTCCTTTCACATATCGTAAGACTCTTTTCACAATTTGCATATGAAGCTCTGTGGGATCAGCCATAAACCTGCTTGCTAAGCATACTACAAACATTAAATCAGGTCTTGTGACTGTTAAATACATCAAGCAACCAACTATTGGTTTGTACTCTGTTGCATTAACCCTCACTCCATCTCTATCTTTGGTGGCCCTTGTTCCGGGAACAATCGGATTATTCACAAAATTACAGTTTCCCATACTAAACCTCTCAAGGACTTCTTTGGCAAACTTCCTTTGAGAAGTATAAATCCCCTAATTGCATTGCAAAACTTCTACCCCTAAAAAATACTTCAATTTCCCTAGATCACTCATATCAAACTCAGATTTCATTGATTCTTTAAAATCAATCATCATCTTCTCACAATTTCCAGTAAAGACAAGATCATCCACATATAAACTGACAATCAACAACTTACCTTCGTCTTCGGTTTTGAGAAATAGAGCATGTTCAAAATCACACTTTTCAAAACCTTCTTTGAGAAAATAGCCTTCTATTTTGCTATACCATGCCCTTGGAGCTTGTTTAAGCCCGTAGAGTGCTTTCTTGAGTTTATAGACTTTCTCCTCCTCTCCTTTCTTCACAAAACTAGGTGGTTGATCTACATGTACGATTTCATTTAATTCTCCATGTAAGAATGCGCTCTTCACATCAAGTTGATATATGGACCAATTCTTTTGAGCTACGAGTGCAATGATGCTTCAAATGGTGGCCCATTTTGCCACTGGTGCATAAACTTCATTGTAATCAACACCAAATTGTTGTGCATACCCTTTAGCTACCAATCGAGCTTTGCACTTGTCTACCTCACCTTTCTCATTCAATTTTGTTTTGAAAACCCATTTAACTCCGATCTTCTTCATTCCTGTAGGTAGGTTTGTGAGCTCCCATGTTTGGTTTCTTTCTATTGCATCAATTTCTGCTTTCATTGCATTTCTCCACTTAGAATGCCTTACAGCTTCATCAAAGTCAACTGGATCTTCATTATTAATAAACACTGCCATGTTTCTCACTTCGTCTTCTGATTTTGAAAGACCTTCACCACTTACGTAGTCTCCACTTCGCATCCAAAATGGAGGTAATCTATTTCGTTCTTCAATTCGGGTAGATGAGAGTGGACTACTCGAGGTAGATGAGAGTGGACTACTCGAGGTAGATGAGAGTGGACTACTCGAGCTCGTCCTTACAATCCCAGCAGATCCATTTTCTTCCTCAAGCACTGTTTCATCATTTTCTGGTGCAAGTTGTTCACATTCTTTTTCTTCTTCCTCCTGAACAAGCACATCAGGTGTATCTACATTGCTTTCCCAATCCCAATTGGCTTCTTCATCAAAAATCACGTCTCGGCTGATTATAAGTTTTTTGGTGATGGGATTGTACATTCGATAGGCCTTTGATTCTTCACTTACACCAAAGAATACACACTTCTGACTTTTAGCATCAAGTTTTATTCTTTTGGCATCTGGGACATGGACGTATCCGATGCAGCTAAAATTTTTGAAGTGATCAACTGTGGGCTTGAATCCACTCCACTTCTCTTCGGGTGTGACTCCTTGAACAACATTAGTAGGGCTTCTATTCAATACATATCTAGACCAGTTAGTTGCTTCTGGCCAGAAATTCTTCGGAATGCCTTTATCTGACAGTATGCTTCTCACCATGTTCATAATTGTTCTGTTTCGACATTTCGCAACCCCATTTTGTTGCGGTGTGTATGCTGCAGTAAGTTGCCTTTTGATTCCTTCCTTTCTGCAAAACTCATTGAACTCATGTGAAGTGAATTCTCCACCCCGATCAGTTCGTAGACAACATACCGATAAATTAATTTCATTCTCCACCAATTTCTTGAAACACTTAAAAGTGGCAAAGGTTTCTGATTTATCTTTCAAGAAATAAAGCCACATTTTGCGACTGAAATCATCAATGAAACTGAGAACGTACCTTTTTCCTGTGTTGGAAATGGGTGAAATTGGCCCACACAAGTCTGCATGTATCAACTCAAGTTGTTGGGAAGCTCTCTAACTACTTCTTTTTGACATTGATTCTCTAGTTTGTTTTCCCACTAGACAATTAGTGCAAATTTCTGCAGGAGACTGAAATTGAGGCAACCCTTTCACCATCTTCTCGTATTGTAATGTTCGCAGCCCCTTGTAACTCAAGTGTCCATACCTCCGGTGCCATAAAGAAGCAAGTTCTTGTGAGTTTACTTGCAAGCAATTTGACACTACAGTAGAAGCTTCGACATAAAACATCCTATTTGCTGACATAGGAGTGGATATGATAAGACCCCTTTCTTGGTGATAAAGGTGACATTCTCCTTTCTAAATTACAATAGCTACACCTTTCTCTTGTAATTGACCGACACTTAGTAAGTTAGTGCGTAACTCTGGAATATAGAGCACATTACTAATTACTTGTGTCCTTCCTTGCACTTGCAATTTAATATCTCCTTTGCCACGTACTGTCATGCTTGTATCATTACCTAGCTTTACTGAGTGTGTAAATCTATCATCTATCTTGTCAAACCATTTTTTGTTGCCAGTCATGTGGTTGCTACAACCACTGTCTAGGAACCAGACATCCTCCTGCTTTGCTTTATTTTCTGTCACATATGCCATCAACAATACCTCCTCCTCTTCATTCAATTCCGTGTAATGAGCTTCCTCTTTCTCCCATTTAGGACATTCGTACTGGAAGTGCCCCAATTGATGACACTTAAAGCATTCGATTGTTGCTTTATTGAAGGATCTACCTCGACCTCTTCCTCTTGCAACTCCACTGCTTCTTCCTCTCCCACGACCTCATCCTCTTCCATATATTCTCTCCTCATATGAAACCTTCAAGGCCTGTTCATCTCCTTCTCTTCTTCTTAATAACTTTTGTTCATGAACGAGCAACGAGCTGTGTAGTGCATCAATTGTAAGCTTGTCAGTGTCATTTGCTTCTTCAATAGAGCACACAATGTAGTCAAAATTCTCGGTGAGAGTTCGTAATATCTTCTCAACGATCTTACCATCTGTCAAGTCTTCTCCACAATTTCTCATGTCAACGACCACCACCATAACACAAGCAATATAGTCAGTGACAGTTTCTCCTACCTTCATCTCTAGGAGTTCAAAGGTTCTTCAGAGTCTTTGAAGTTGAGCACGCTGTACCCTAGCATTTCCTTGATATTTGACTTTCATGGAGTTCCACAACTGCTTGGAAGTCTCTTTCTGAGTGATGGTTTTCAGAATAGACTTATCAATACCCTGGAAAAGATAGTTCTTGGCTTTTAGATCCTTCAACTTCATCTCATTTAACGTTTTTTGTTGTGCTGCTAATAAGCTCTGTACGTCCTACGGCTCTTGGTACCCCAATTCAACCACGGCCCAATATTCTTTCGATCTTAGGAGATTCTCCATAAGGAGACTCCAATGATCGTAATCCCCATCAAATTTTGGGATGGAGGCCTGTACAAAATTGCTTACTTCAGTTGCCATGTCTTTTGCACCCTATCAGGCTTCTTTCGAAGCTTTGATACCAGCTTTGTTGGATACTAAACTAATGCTCACAATATTGCAGTAGATAAACTAAAGCTCTCAGATGTTGCAGAAGAATAGTACATCTGCTTTATTAAAGAAATAGGCTTATATAAGCTCTATACAACTGACACGAAGAAAATGCAGTAACCACGTTTAACAATTCCTACTAACGTGGAAGACTAAAAACAACTTATTCAAACTGTATCCATGTCCCTGATATTTAGGACCTTATTTACAATAAATAATAATAAACTGAATTGACTAAATAAATGAACCGAATCCTAACATTACTGGCATTGGGTACTGATTTTCTGCACTACTAATGTACCTTCTGTTAAAGAGTATTGTTGTTCTACCTTTTCTAGTCACTATACTCCAGAAATCTTTTCAAATGTCAAAATCTCAAGGCCATTATTCCAGTTTAAAATTTTCATGCGTTATTTCACCTTCAAATGTTTTGCATTCACTACATGGTAAAAGCTAGCGTTTAATTCATTATGGTAATAAGAATTAAAAGGTTCATACACTGAAATTCAAGTGTATCTTTAAATAATAAACAAATTAACGTGGAATATAGCTCCATGAGAGATAATATTTAAAGGTATCATTGTGATACAAAATGTTTATAATGCAGAAAATCTAGCAGCATCTAATAAGTGATCGAGTGATCGAGTGCAGTGTGTAAAATTCATTTTTCTTGTAAAATAAAAAAGCACTTTTCAAGCATGATTGGATTTAACCGGTGTTGATGCATGTCAGTTCATTTTAGTTTCAGTAGATTACATTGACATCATTTGAGGTTACTCAAATTATATTTACATCCCCTGCTTTTTAATGATTATTTTATTATTATTGTTCCTTCTTTTAAAGGATATATGTATAATATAAAAATCGAGGACAATGCAATGTTTTTAAAATAAAAGAAAAAATTGTGTAAAAGTTAAAAAAAAACTAAAGTGTTAGTTTAATTCAGGAAAACCTCAAAAGTGTTGTGATTTAGTTTTGAGTTTCTTCTACTATATTATTCCCTCATTTCTTCTGATCATTACCTTCCGGAACTTGGAAACTAGGCCCAAAATCTGCATTTATTTTGCATCTATTTATGCTCAATTATGAGTTATAGTGATAGAAAAAAAAGTCTCAAATAAAAGGTTCTCATCATCTGATATATCAAGTGTTGTATATCTGGAACATAATTACTTGCTTTCTAATAGAGTGAACATGCTGATATGCGATTCATATCACATGCTCACATCAAAACTTAAAAGAGAAGCATCACTACATCAAGAAAAACATGCTAAAAATAATCAACGGAAATTACTTTTCTTAGTGGTATAAGATTAAAGAAGTGAGTATTGTTGTGTTGGTTAAAAGAGATGTATGGTTTATCATACACACGAACATGTATTTAATATACAATCTAAACAATTAGTTTTCCGATCAATGGTTACACCTTTATTCTTTAAATTAAATATGAATTTGGAAACAAAGATAATTGGTTTGTTGTAGGAGTAAATTTATTAGGAAAGTAGGATTTGCATTGAGACTAGGCACATATGTTGGGACCAACCTTTAACATGGACATTTTAATGTTAATATGTTATTTGTTGATATATAATATGTATTTTTATCATTAAATCTTGTTGATGTGGTCTATAATACGCTTGATTTCCTGTAAGGTTTCATAACTTCTGTATTATCACCACATATTTTAGAGCTATACTAGTAATGTAATGAAATGTTTCACAACTTCAACTTCAACTTTCAGCCAATCATTTATGTAATCTCTATTATTAACTTTCTCATCAGTTTAATTCGTTTACTCTCACCCCCTATAGTTTTATTTTGTTATGAAGAATGTGATTACGTAGATTACTACGTAAGTACCTCACACATGGTACAATATCGTAGCAACTAAAATACCATAAAAACCTAACCTATCTTGACATTTTTCTGCAAATATTGTGTCATAAAATACATGATCCCATTCCTAAATAAGTAATATTTCTTTTGGTGTTTGTTTTGTTGTTTTGTAGTCATGCCAATAGATAAATTATGGATTTCTAAACCACAAAATACAATTGAATACACAAATGGATTGAAGGTTTTTATGAATTTTTCTTTCAAACATAGTAATGGTCTTGCCATTAAGTGTTCATGATCAAAGTGTGGTTTCAAAAAATTACAAACTAGGGATATAATTCAAGAAAACTTAACATGTAGACCTTTCCTTGAAAACTAGAGAACATGGTATTTGCATGGTGAAAGACTAAGTGCAAGTGAGGTTGTGGTTGCTACAAGTGCAAATATGGTTGAAGATATTTCAAAATCTCGAAATCCAATGGAAGACATGTTGAACGATGCCTTTGGGTTTGTGGGGTATGATGTGAATGATTTTGATGGGGCTATTGGGGATGACAATGTGGAAAATAATATGGAGCAAAATAAAGGCAATTCAGACTTTGATAAATTGGTGAAAGGCAATAGTCAGCCATTATATGAAGGTTTATGCTGAAGTTGTATCATATAAAATGCCTATGTAGAATGAGTGACAAAGGGATGACAATTATTCTAGACTTGCTAAAGAATGCATTTGAACATGCTATGTTTTCTAACTCATTCTATGAGACTAAGAGTGTTATCAACAAAACTTGGTCTTAATTACATCAAGATACCATCTTGTCCAAAAGATTGTATGTTATATAAGGGTGAGGAGAACAAAGGCTTAGAAGAATGTAAATGATGCAAAACCTCTAAGTGGAAAGATAAAGATACGAAACAATATGCAAAGATCTTATGTTAGAATCGTCTAGAGATGACGATGGGAAATAATATGTCAAAAACCAAATGCAAATGATGCTTGCCTACATCGCTTTTAGATATGACGTTCTTGAACATTTTTGCTACTATGGTTGCTGGTTTGGTAAATCCCTTAGTTAATGAGGTAAAATTTAGTACTTTACTTAAGAAATTAAATTATTTTATTACAATAAACATTGAAATTGAATAAATTATAAGTATTTTTTTATTTATTTCAGGCACCAGATGTTGGAAGTGGTGCTCCATCACCGATTGGCGGGAGGAGATCAAGAAAGGGAGACAAGACTAGCTCAAAATATAGCTATAAAAATTTAGGATCTATTTTGTGTAAGCTATAGGAAGGTGTATTATAATGATGAAAGATTTTGTTTTTTGGTTTTCAACATGCAAACCTCTGGATGATGTTGGATAAATGACTTTTTTTATATGAATTATGAATGAAAATGTGATAAAAAAATTGTCTTTAATATTTTCTTTTTTACCTTTTCTGATTTTATGAAAAATAGGTTAAATAAATAATGCAAGTTAAATAAATAAGAATTGAAAAAATAATTTTACATTCAAATTACGATAGTTTAAAATGTTGTATTTTATTTCAACATAATGTAAATACTGGTGTTTTTAAGTGTAGTTTTTGGCATCATAATTCTTTTTAAATAAAAAAGTTATGCTAGTTTCACGTGCCATTATTTGTGCATTTATTTCTTTTGAAATAAACACATTATAGTAGTTTCACCTGGCATTATTTGCACATTGAATACGGTGGTCTAAACTGCCATTATTTGCATAGTGCATTAAATGGCAGGTGTTGCGATGTTTCGCATAAGACCACCATATTATACCTTGTGGCAGCAAAATATATGATGGTACTTGAACCCACCGCAGGCGTAAAATATGACTGTCATAAGCATCATTTTATACCACAAATAATTATCGTATTTAACAAAAAAATTTATAGTGTCTTTATATATGGTTGTTGATTTCATTTTTCCCGAGGATAAACCACAAGTTTGTTTCACATTTGAATTATAGACCTCAACCAAACACATTTACGACTTACCTCATGCAATGCTAAAAAATCTGCATTATTTGTTGTTATGGTTTGTTTCACATACCGCCATGGAATTATTGTGCCACCACGTGTGAAAAAATATCTTGTTTGTGATTAACCATTATGAGGATATGATAAATAACTTGCATCTACATAACTTGCATCAATCATTTGGATAAAATAAACCTATATCCATAGTACCATTAAGGTAAAGAAATATATATATTTTACTCAAGTGTAATGTCTTCTTGTAGATGAAGAACTATATCTTGCTAACAAATTTACAACAAATGTTATATCAGGTCTAGTATAATTAGTAAGATACATTAGTGCTCCTATAACCTTAAGATATGGTACTTCTAGACTAAGAAGTTTTTCTTCCTCTTTAGGTCTAAAAGAGTTTTTATCAACCTCTAACGACCTCACGAAAACACCTTAATTTAATTACTCTATTTGTACTCCCAAACAAAACTTTGTCCTTCCAAGATCCTTCATCTTAAATTCTTTCTTTAAGCAATCAATTGTCTTTGTGAGCTCATTAGGAGTTCCAACAATGTCATGTCATCTACATAAGCAACAATTATGCCAAATTCATTTTCTGATATTTTCATATAAATTCAAGGATAAATAGGATCATTTATAAATCCTTCTTTTAACAAGTGCTCACTAAGATGATTATACCACATACATCCTTATTGTTTTAATCTATAAATGAAATTATTCAATTTAATTGAATAATCCTCTTTAGAATTTGCTTTGTTGGGAAAATTAAATCCCTCAGGAAGTTTCATATGAATATCATTCTTAAGAGAACCATACAAATAGGTTGTAACAACATCCATTAGATATAAATTCAAACCTTTTTGTGCAATTAGGCTAATTAAATATCCAAATGTTGTTGTATCCAATACTGGTGAATATGTTTCTTCAAATTTAATACCAAGTCTTTGTGAAAAACCTTGAGCAACTAATTGTGATTTGTATTTTACAATTTCACCATTCTCATTTCGTTTTTGCACAAAAATTCATTTGTACCCAACGGGTTTTACACCCTCAGGTGTGAGAACTACAGGTCCAAAAACGTTTCGTTTAGCAAGCGAATCAAATTCTGTTTCGATTACATCTTTCCATTTTGGACAAGCATTTATTTGTCAACAATCTTCGATGATCGTTGGTTTTTTATCCTCATTGTTACTTATAACATTCATCGTTATATTATATGCAAAAGCCTCATAAATATCGACTTTATTTCGATTTCATATTTTCTTATTCATGACATAATTTTTTGAGATCTCACCATTTTCAACAATTTTAGGTACTTGGAGTTCTTTTTGAACTGGATCATAAATTATGTCAAATGAATCTTTTGTGATTTCCACCTCCTCGACTAGGTCATCTTACCTTTTTACTTCTTTTCTTATTCAAGAATTTTTATCTTTAGAACCAACAGGCCTACCACGCTTAAAGCATGTTTGAGATTCATTTGCTATTAGATTGTCCAACAAAAATATTAATTCTAATTAGAGCATTAATAACTGGTATATCATTTAAACTTGCACTTGCTCTTATAAATAGAATGAAAAAAATTAAAAAAAAAATATTGATTGGTTATGTATCAATTTTTATTTTCTGATCTCATTAAAAAAAATCATTTTATATTCAAATATTCAAGAATAATTCATAAAAGAATAGTTAACGATTGTGATTGGTCTCAAGATTGTTTTTCAATTTTTCAATAGAAAGAAAAGAGGGAAGTATTCTAAAAAACTTCATATCTATATTTTTATTGGCAGTATGGCCAAGTGGTAAGATGGGGGACTGCAAATCCTTTTTCCCCAGTTCAAATCCAAGTGTCGTCTGATTCATCCAACCAATATCATTTTCCAATTATTTTCTTTCTTCCTAAAATGTTGGAAAAACTGATTCATCAAAATGACAATCAACAAATCGAGCTTCCTATTGATGGTTCAATATATATTATTGACAAATAATCATATCCAACATATATTCTCAATCCTTTCTGAGGACCCATCTAGTCCTTTTTGGTGGGGAAATTGGGACATATATAACACACTAAAGAATTCTTAAATGATAAATATTAGGTTGTTGACAAAAAACAATGCACATTATATGAAGGACAATCGGAGGAATCACCCCATGCACATATCGTGCTAATTCATAAGCACACGGTAGAGCATACGTTGCTCTCAACACGCAACCACAACTCACAATGTCAAATTCTATATGCATGACTCGTTTAGCCTCATTAGTAATGAGTCTTAAAGCATGTCCGGGCACAATTCCAACCAATCTTTTATACATGCTTCCTTTATACACGTTACTTCTCAAATTTAAACTTTTTTCAAAAGACGTATTGATTTCATTATGTTGGAGGATAACCAAGTTATGAGTGCATCCCAACACGAACATGGGTCTCCCATACTACTTCCCAGAACTTTCTTCAAGCTCTAGTGGGCAGACTCAACCCTATTGGATTTAACATAAACAATATCATGAGCGAAATAAGAAGATAACTAATGTAAATGACAATGAAAAATACATGTTTGATGTTGTGTTTCCTAAATGCATTACTTGATTTGTCCATGCATTTACAAAGATTTTTTTGTACGGAATAATCCAACATTCATTCACATATTCATAGAATAAAGGCAACGAAATACAAAAATTACGAAGGAGCTCTACACAATCAGTGAAGGTCGACTCATCTTCACAATACATTACATTTTCCCATGCTTCCATCACAACATCCCAAGCACCAACATAATTGACTAACATTTTGCACTTCGCTTGGACATTTTTCTGAATATGAATCGATAAAGGAGATGACAACAATTAGCAAATACAATGGCAATAACATTCATCAAAGCCAGATCTCTATCACTCATAATTATTTGTGGACCACCCGTAGATGTCACGAATAATCCTCTAAGTCTTTCCAGAGCCCAAGTAAAATTAGATTATTGTTCACTAGATATGAACGCAAACCCAGTAGATAAAGTCAACCCTATAGATGTGACCCCAACCATCTCAAGTAATGACAATCAATATTTGTTGGTTTTTTAGGTGGTATCCATCAAGAATACAATATTAAATGCATCCAACAATTTAATGAACTCAGGATGTGTCCAAAACACCTCAGATTTGTCTTGACATATACTCCAATGGATGTAATTATCATGATCTAACAACATCATCAAATGCTGCAATTCAGTTCTCAAACCTCTCAATGATCTTTTATAAGTGTATCTTGCATTATATACTTGTTTTATCGTTGTGACATTACACTCATTATTTTGTTTCAGAGTGAGTAAAATATTTGTAGGCTTGACTTTAGTCTTAGACATATCAACAAGCAAGGACTATTCAGAAGATTTTAACCTCCTAGCAAATGGGTGACCAACAAACATTTGAGACACATCAAGGTTATGATATCTGCAAATTACCTTTAACATCCAACCATCTTCATTACTATTTGGTTTGCCTTTCAGTTTAAATGGACAATCACATTTTTTTGTGCCAAAAACACTAGGTTGAACATCAGATTTGTACTTCCTATACTTATCACCCCTTTTACTGCCTAACAATATATACGTTTTCCTCCCAGGTTGACCAGTAGCTTTGTCAGATCTTATTGTCACAACAACAAAACCAAGATCAAATGTTATCACTCGAACCCACAGAATCAACTCATCTTGTGTGGAAAATATCTACTCAGTCGTAAAATTATTTGTATAGTCTCCCTTACACATCTCATTTATAAAAGAAGAGAAATAGGAGATGAAACTCGAATTTACTTGTGATTCCGTGAAAGTTAAAGGGAGATCATCCATCCTAGATAAGTTTCACTACTTATAACCTAACATCAATATTCAATACTAATTCTTTGAACAATAAATAATATAAAAAGAAAATTAAAATATTTATGCAACAATAAAATAAATATAAAACATAAATAAATAAAATAAATAAATAGTAAACCATAAAAAAATACCAATTCTAACTAAATAAAACTAAAACAATAAAAAATAAAATATTCATTCAACAACAAAATATATATATATATATATATATATATATATAATAAATAAAAAAAATAAAGCATAAATAATAAACCATAAAAAAATAGCAATTAAAACAAAAAAAATTAAATAATAACAAACATTAAAAAAATTAAAATATTCATTCAAAAAAAAATATAAACAAAAAACATAAATAATATAAAAAAAAAATTCATGCAAAAAAAACATTAAACATAAATAAAAAAAAATTAAAGCATAAATAAATACTAAAACGTAAAAAAATACCAATTAAAACAAATAAAAAATATAAAAATAAAATTAAAATACTCATGAAAAAAAAAAAAAATAAAAAATAAATAAATAAAAAATAAAA
>Ga0214545_1001488_pt1 | contig 43847 bp, 29 predicted proteins | sample CNSS4metaG_FD_160064 | JGI IMG/M metagenome (GOLD analysis project Ga0214545, IMG submission 160064) | Root nodule microbial communities from cowpea collected in UCLA plant growth center, Los Angeles, California, USA - CNSS4 | ecosystem: Host-associated > Plants > Roots > Nodule | place: USA... | reverse complement strand
CCGTATTCGTTGTGAGACGACTCAGGGTTATCTTAACCCTAACTATTTTGTTCACTACTAACTGGCAATACTGAAGTTGCTAAAGTAGTGGTAATTTGATCGCCTAACGACAGCGATATCAGCGGGACTTTCTCTACCGCCAGGCGCCACGCGCCTTAGTATTCACTGAACTGCAGAATTCGCCTGGCACACCCCTCCTTACCGCTAGGCGCTACACGAGTACTTGCGCAGTATTGATTTTAGTTCAGGTTGAAGCACACTTCACACAGGTTGCTCTCAGTTGCTCTCAGTTGCTCTCATTCCAGAGTACCCCTAATGAAAAGCATTACAATCTATAATGTTCCAGGCATGCTCAAACAAAATATAAGCAGCAACACTCTAACAATTTTAAGCACATGATCTTATGCACCAATGCAATTTAATACTGATACCCATGCCTTCACGAAACCAATTCTCCACATATGACTAATCCAAAGGAACATTCTATTTGATAGAGACTTACCACATAACCCAATCATGCTTCATTAGAAGTTACTAGTAATTATAAGGAGGTTATTCATGCATTTTAAAGACTCCAAAATCAGCAATATTGCATAACGTATATCTCTAGCTGCTGACCTCCAAATCAAATCTCCAACGTTTAAAGTGAAGAACCACATGTTATGGACCACCTGTCAAAAGTTCACCTAAATAGAACGATTAACGAACTGGGAAATGCAGTTTTACGAAAACTGCAAAAACCAGGAAAAAGTGGTGGCGCTTAGCGCCTAGAAGTGGAAGGTGGTGCCTGGCGGGACTGTACTACTGCCGGGCGGTCCCTATTGCGAGAAAAGTACGAAAAACAGCATTTTTTGTGAACCAGAACACCCCTCACATCTCTGATATGGCGCCCTGCGGCCAGCCCCATGCCGCCATACGGTGCATACTGTTCTGAGCAGTTTTTCCCCGATTTTTAGCACCAGCACAGCTTTTCTCTCCAACAATTCCTCCAATACAATTTCGCCCACACTTTCTATTATTTAACAATCCAATTATACTACTCTTTCCATTTGATAATAGCAAATTACTCAAATTCAATTTCCGCTAATTGATTCCCTAAGCAACAATTCGCAATTCATCCATCCTAGAGCCTCCTTACACTGTTTCATCCAATTTCATGGTCAATTACATTACAATCAGTGAAGTCCAACACTAGATCGTCTCCTAAGACCCAACCCTTGCTTTCCCACCAACAAACTCATGTAAAAACTTAGAGAAAAACATAAATTGAGTCACAGACTCGCGTCGCCTGGCGGCCAGGGAGGTGCCGCTAGGCGATTCCATTGCAGGAACCCAAATATGAGCCAAAAGTGTATGTGCTGCCTGGCGGCTATGAACAACCCGCCATGTGATTTCTGGAAAATTTCCAGAAATGCAGATTTCAATGCAAACAGAAAATGGCCTATCATATACATGCTATAAATCATACAATTACACATAACACATAAATAGAACGTGGTTCAGCTCCCCTAACCTGGTTCCCTTGGCTTAAATTTTGGAATTGTTGTGAATTCTCTCTTGATCCTCAATGATCTCCCTATGGCTTTCTCTCCCAATTCAGCTTCAAAGCTTCACTCCAACTTTACTACTCTCAAAATTCGTGTTCTATTTTCTGAGTACAGTCACAGCTTGCCAAAACCCTTCTTCTTACCTCACATTGGCCTTTTAAAGGTGCCTTAAAGCTAGATAATTACCAAAGACGAATTTAAGGTTTAATGGCAATATTTATTATCATTCATTGATTCTTTATGGTCCGTTTTTCAGCCTCCCTTGGCTACCCATGCATTTAGGTCTCCCTTAACCCTTCAAATTCAAGCCAAAACCCAAAATAGCAAAAATAAAGCTTAATTTAGGTTCTCCAAGACTTGAACCCATAACCATACAAATGCCAAATCAATGTTCAACCATTTAACCAATTCATGTTTCATGATGACTAATATAATTAAATGATTATATCATTTCATAATCATGCGCAACATATATTTAAAAATAAAAACAAATAAATAACACACAATTGGCATACATAGGACTCAAGCCCAAGTCCTCTCACATAATAAAGTACTCTCAATCACTTGAACTAGTACCTTTCCACGTGATAGCAATCCACATTAAATGTCTTAAAGGCTCATTGTAAGGCCCATTGAAAACCCTTTTTATTCTTTCTGCCCTAAAGTAAAGGGGTTGCCCTTATAAGTGGGCCTAAGGACTGAACCAACAGATAAGGTCCCCAAGTCTGCCCTAAACCTAACATTTCTCTCATTTTAGAAACTGTCCCTACTCCTAAAGAGCCGCAGCCGCACTTTTGTTAGGGTTTACCTCCTCACCGTTTCAAGTTCGCTTAAGCTGTTCCTACGCCACCTCTTTAGCCGCTCCTAGGGCAGCAGTGCTCGCTATCGTGCCGCCAAGGCTTCTGTTAAACCTTCCTCCAGGTATGGGAAGTTAGGGTTTCGAGTTTGAGTTGTCTTTGATCTGTTTTGAGTTGTCTCTGATATGTTTTGAGTTGTCTTTGATCTATTTTTGAGCTGGTTGGATGTTTGTATGGATAAAATCGTTGTTTGTGATGCGTGGGATATCTAGTATGATTGGTGGGTTCAGAATTATAGCTGTTGCAGGTGAAATAGTGGCGAGACCTGTTAATTTCGCCCAAGCGAGCCAGTCTCGCCCAGGCGAGACAAATAGGGATTCGCCCAAACCAGTTTGCGCGAAAGGTCGCCCAAGCGACCCGCTCAAATTTTTGAGTGAGCAAACATCTCGCCCAGGCGAGAGGGGTCTCGCCTAAGCGAGATCCCGCGTTGGTTTTTGGATGCTCTTTCGAGCCCTCGCCTAGGCGAAGGGGGCTCACCTGAGCGAGCTCGTCTCGCCTAAGCAGCTTGAGCGAAGGGTTGGGCGAGGCAGTGTGCGGTTTGGATGCTTGTATGTTCTTGGATGATTAGTATTGGTTTGAAATGAACGTTATGATGAGAAATATGTATATAATGGAAAATTATGTATGCTTGGCATGATTCATGAATCGGAGATGATGGGTATGGTATGGACTTGGCATGTGAACTAAATGAGGTGGTTTTTATTAAAGAGGCATGATAACGAGATGAGTTGAATCCTATGTGCATGGATGGGTTATGATGAATTGGACTGAGTTGGAATTGGAAACATGAAAGGGTTGGGTTTTAAAGGTTGACATAATGAATGTATCCTTGCATGACAAATACTATTTGACTGTGTGACCATGTTTTGTCTGTGTCAGTGCGTAATACCTTGGGGTCTCTAGGTGGGACTTTCAAGGTCGCGCTTCAGTGGTCGGGACGTAATTCCATGGCCCCTGTTAGTGGGTGTCCATGGTGGTGCCCCATTTGTATAACTAGGTAAGGATTCAAGGTAAGGTTGCATCCTGACGCTCTAAGGAGTCAGTTAGTCTCACTTAGAGCGGACTGACTCATGTGGTGAGAGTAGCAGGAGGCCTGAAATTCATTAAGGGCTAACCTTGTGGTAAGGGAAATTGATCCATTGTATTACTTGTAACACACAGCTCGGGGGTGAGTAGCTCGGGGGTGAGCAGAGGTATCCACTACAAGTGCAAGCATCCGCTGAATCCGACTAGATTATACGTATCCGAATGAGTTGAGTCGAGTCGTAGTGTATTGATTGAAAAGTCATAACATGCTTGTTTGTTGTAAGGGTACTGGATGGTGAAAATATATTTGATTGTATGATGAAAATGTTGTCGGCTCTAGCTTACCCTGTTTATTGTATGGTTGTATTGTATGTGGTTGTTCTTTTTTGTGATGATCATCAATTCGATTGATGGGAGCAGATGGGCGAGGTTCTCGTGGTCAGCAAGGAAATGGTGGTTCCGCTGCCTAGCCATCTAGGCTGGACTTCATATTTCTTTTCTTCATGGTTTTCATTAGGGCTATGGCCCATGTATTGTTTTACGCCTTGCTACTCTTTTCTCTTTTGCTAGACTTGTATTTTGGGTTCCGTTGGCATCGCAGTGTGCCTAGGTTGTAGGGGTTGCGTTAAGGACCCCAGGACTACGCTACAGTACTATTTTGTGTGACGTTTCCTTTAATTTCGCGTAATAATTAAATGGGACGTTACACTCATACTACCTGCATTTATTAAATAATTATTTAATTAATTATTCAAATTTCTCGAGTCTTACATTGGGATCCTAGATTCACATCACGGTTTTGGCAATCATTGCAGGCTGCCTTAGGTACACAGTTGAGAATGAGCTCAGCTAATCACCCTCAGACGGATGGTCAATCTGAGCGGACCATCTAATCACCCTTAGTGGAATTCATATACAATAATAGTTACCACTCTAGTATTGGCATGGCGCCCTATGAAGCACTGTATGGAAGAAGGTGTAGAACTCCACGGATGCGAGCTACCCAGAGTAGACATAAGTCTTATGCTGATAAGAGGAGACGACCCTTGGAGTTTGAGGAAGGAGATCATGTATTTCTTTGAGTTACTCCAATCACGGGCATCGGAAGGTGATGAGTGCGTATTTTTGCCCTCATTTAATGTTTAATTCTGGGTATTTAATTGAATTTATGTGCTTAAAGAGTGATTTAATTGATAATTCTGATAATTAAGTTGTTTGAGCTTGTATGATAAAAATGTCTTAAAAAGTTAGAGAACACCTTTAAATAAGGCTGAATTTTAGCAAGTTTTGGAAAAATTACTTTTGCACCCCAGTTTTTACTTATACACTCCCTTCTTTCTAAATGGGTCTCACCAAAAATCTACTCTACACCCCAGTTTCTATTAAGTTGCACCCCTCCTATCACTTAAACTCCAACTCACTGAGATCATGCCATGTGGCTATCCATAACTTTTAAATCTCTCCAACCACATGTTGACATGTGTCATTATCCAACAACTCAAAATTCGGCCAATCAAATGGTGCCACGTCATCATCTTCCACCTCTCCCACAAACCAGAAACCCTAGCCTCACATTCCGCCACCGGCAACCACCACGCGCCACCATCACACCGTGCCTTCGTTGTCGGAAAATGCTAACCGGAGCCGTCATCCCGTAGCAGTTTTGTTGGAGAAGAGTGTGAGAGTGAAACCCTAATTCTGGAGAGAGAAGGAGCTGCCACGTGTCAGTCTTCTATTGCACAGTAAACTGGTCAAACCTGGTCAAATAGTCAACTCTGGTCAAAGACTGATCAAACAAGAGGGGTTTAACTGCAAATATTGATATTTTTGGATCTCTATGCAAAATTGGACTACAGAATTGAAAATGGGCTATTTAGAAAATTAATACAAATATTATTTGGTGATAATTTATCACATATCTTTAAAAAATTAATTTATTTAATTATATTATAAATTATTAACCAACTATATTTGTTAAATAGTCTATACCTCTCCAAATATCTTTGAATATTTATCTTTATCTTTATTTTAAAAGATATTTGAGAGGTTTTAGCAACAGAAAAGCCCAGTCCAATTCTTATATAAAGAGACCAAGGGAGAAGCAGAAAAAGAACAAGCTCAGGACTTTGGAGTTTTGGAACCCTTAGGGGGGCCTAATTTCGTTTCCTTTCTCTCTCTCCATTCTTCTATTTTTTTATTTTACTTTCGCATTTCATGGATTTCTAAACTTCTTGGGTTGATTCCATTGTAATTTCTTAATTGGATTCTGAGGTTAGATCAATTAATTTCTTTGTTCTTTTTATTATTGTTGAGATTTTCATTCATCTATGTCTTTTATCTTTGAATCACGTAAAAAGTAATGATTTTAAATCTATATGCATGTTGATCATATGAGTTCAAAGGTTTTTAAATTTAATTGAGACTTTACTTTAATTTTATTTAGAAACTTTCATGTGTTTGAATGAGTTTTTACCAATAATTGAGACTTTACTTTGGTTAAAGGTATTTACTCTAACGAAAATTAATCGAGACTTTACTTTGATTAATTAAGCTTTTTATTTGGTGAGGAGATAAAAGAATAGACATGATTAGGCATAGTAAATTTGATTGAGATTGTACTTTGGTTGAATTTACTGTGGATAATCTAAAAGTTCTCACTTTTAATTGAGACTGTACTTTGGTTAAAAGTGAGAACGCCAACAAATTAATTGAGACTTTACATTGATTAATTTGTAAATCTATAACAATAGTTAATTGAGCAATAATCTTTAGATAACCGATGATGAATCTATTTTGAAAAAGCAATGGAATCAATCTATTTTTCTTTACTATTGTTTCTATCTTATTTTATCTTTTTATCTTTATCCCTCATATTTTTATTATTTTATTTGACTAACTCTTTTGTATAGTTTTATAAGAACTGATTTGTTAAAAATCAATTCCATGTTCGTTGGGAGACGACTTTGGGTTACTTTACCCTATCTATTTTGTTGACTACTATCTTAGCAATACTGACATTGCTATAGTTTAGTAGTATTAATTTGATCGCGTCAACGACAGCGTTATCAGAAGGGTTCTTAAATCAAGGAAGTTGACTCCGAGATTTATAGGACCTTATCAGATTACACGGAGGATTGGAACAACGGCATATGAGATTGCTTTACCACCTCACTTGGCCAATTTGCATAATGTTTTTCATGTTTCACAATTTAGGAAATACATTACGAGTCCAGGTCATGTGCTAGAAGCAGATGAGGTGCAAGTGCAAGAGGATCTGACCATGCCGGTCGGACCGGTTTGTATATTGGATGCTCAAGTCAAGCAACTAAGGGGCAAGGAGATAAGGACGGTGAAGGTTCTCTGGGATGAGATGACATAGGAGATGATGTGGGAGATGAAGGATCTCATGAGGAGGTCTTATCCTCACTTGTTTCCTGGTAAGTTCTATTTTTGAGGACGAAAATTCTTTTAAGGTGGGGAGAATGTAAGATCCATGGAAATTAATTAATTAAATAATTAATTAATTAATAAATACAAGAGGTGGGAACTTTGATGGCACTAAATGTTAAATAATGTGATGTGGAAAAGTACTAGCTCAAGTGGTTGAGAGTACTTGGTTGTGTGAAAGGACTTGGGTTCAAGTCCTATGTGTGCCAATTGTGTGTTATTTGGTTTATTATTATTTTGATAGCATATTTGATCCTGTAAGTGATAGTATAATCATAGGATTAAAATAATTATCACACCTTGATGGTTGTTTATTGAATGACATTGGTTTGGTCACGGGTTCAAACCTTGATAGACATGAATTAAACCTTATTTTTTTTATAAGAAGCAGCTTTGGCTTGAATGTGAAAGGGCAGAGAAAACCTAGCAGAAGGGGCAACCAAGAGGGGCTGAAAAACCATTACATAATTATCATTGAATATAAATTAAACCCACCATTAAGCCCATTTTCGTTTCAACTTTTTTAACCATCATTAAGACACCTATAAAAGCAAATTCTAGGTGAGAAGAAGGGTTTCTGCAGTTGTTTGATTTTACTTTGAGAGGAGAACAAATATTAGAGAGGGAGTGATGAGTTTTGGGTGCACAAGAGGCTGAATTGGGAGAACGCTTGAGGCAAAGCACTATTGAGCAAAAAGGGACACTATTTTCTTCCCAAATTTTAATCAAGGATTCCAGGTTAGGGGAAGTTGTCCATGTGTGTGTTAAATTAAATGTGCTATGATTATTCCTTCTAGCTTTCTCAATTGGTTCCTATATGTTGGAAATTTCGTGCTATGTGTTATGAGACTGAGAATTGGGTTGACTGATATTGTATACAAATCCCTATTATGCCTTATATGACGAGAATGAGGGTTTTAGGTATTGAATGGTTATAGTTGATTAAATCTCGAGTATTGGTAGTTCAATTAGATATAATACATGTTCATATGGTTTGATTGTTGATAGAGATTGAATGAGACTGATTAAACTATATTTTGGCATGGTTTTGGTTGATTTCATGCTTGAACAAGGGAGAACCTTTGCAATTCTTGCCCAAGTGAGTCCCTCTCGCCTAAGTGAGAGTTGCAGAAACTTGTTCCTGGTTTTGGGTCGAGCGTCTCACTCAGGCGACCCGTTTGGTGTTGAGTGACATGTTATCTCGCTCAGGCGAGAATGGCTTGCCTAAGCGAGGTCGCGATGAGACATGTTTTGTTTTGCGTCGAATCCTCATTCGGGCGAAGGGTTGTGTGTTTGAGCGAAGGAGAGTCTCGCTGAGGCGAGAAGGACTCGCCTGAGAGAGAGACAATGGTGAGCCACTATTTCACACTCGCTCAGGCGAGGTGATTCAGCTTGAGCAAGACAAATGTACTCGCTTGGGTGAAGTTCCATGGCTTAAGTGAGAATGGCAAGAAGTCAGGCTTGTGTGCACTGTTTGAGTTGGTTTGCTTATTGTTTCCTAAGCTAAGGAAATTATATGCATATGTTTGTGATGTTTGTGATTTTCTAAAGCCTATTATTAAATTTTCATGTAATTTGACTTATAGAATTTTACTGTTTTGGACTTTCAAATTGTAAAAGTGAACTATGAGTATATTTGACTATTTATAGCGGTTATTAAAGTTTTAAATTTCTCGTGTTTTCGGGAAAGGTTTAAAAATAAATGAGGTATTTATTTTTTTACTTTGTTTATTTATATTTATTTTAAGTAATATCCCACCGGGATGTTACAATATAAATTTACCCAATAGCAACAAAAAGTCTTCATTGTCAAGGAAATTCCTTCAACATACTATATTGGTCAACATTTCAAAAGCTTGACATTCCACCACTCTCATTCAATCCTACCCAGACACATTGTTAGGGTTTATCAAAGAACAAGATATATTAGGGGATATGTTGATCTGCTTACAATGTTCAGGACCTACAAGGCATATAGGACACTAAGTAGTTCAATATATTTTGGTTGAGGCAAACACCTCATATAATGTCCTTATTGGCCAAAAAAACCCTTAATGAACTCGAATCCATTATGTCTACACCACACATGACAATAAATTTCTAGGCAAGAATGGCACTATCATCAAGTAAATGTTGATCTTAAATAAGCTAGAAAGTATATATATATATATATATATATATATATATATATATATATATATATATATATATATATATTCTAATTTAATTATGATTATTTATCATTATCTAAATCTTTTTGTTTTCTTGATTATTTTTTTATATAATTATCTCAATCTTTTGATTATTTTGATTATCATAAGGGTTTAATTTATTGTTTTTTTTCAACAAATGTTAGTTGTTAGTTTTTGTTAGTGGGAGAGTTGAACTCTGTAACCACTAGGTGTGTATTTGGATATGTTGAAGAAGTTAAGTTGGTTGAATTTAACTTTTTGAACTTAAGTTTAGTATTTATGTTGGAATACTTTTATTTTAGAAGTATTTATGTTCAAATGATAATTGAACTTTATAGTATTGATGATAAGTACTTTTATAAAATGAATTTTATAATAATATTAATATTATTGTAATTTGATATTAATATTATTAGTGAAGCTTATTTTTAATAATTTTTTTATATTAAAAAATTAAATGGAAACAAAAATGTAATTAAGTTAAGAACAATTGAATACATAAGGAAAATACAACAAATGATACGGTCGAAAAACATAATATCAAAATCAATATAAGTTACATATGACTTATAATTTAATCTCTAATTAAGTCTTGAAAAAAATCCATCTCTGTTGAAGAGAAAACAGTTTCGGGTAATGATTGGTCTTCATTCATATGATCATCATTCTCATGTTCATCAATATTGTCATCTTCATAACGTTTAAATTCAAAATCAGTTTCAGATTTTCTCCTAATAAAGTTGTGTATAGTCATTGATGCATTGGCCATTTGAACTTGTGTTTCAAATTTGAATTTCAGAATGTGACTTAAAATTGCAAACCTATTTTTCCATACTGCAAATGTCTTTTCTAGAAACTAATTTTTTTGGTAGTCAAAATCTTAGTAGCTAATTTAGTGACCAATTATAAATTTTTATTCATAATAGTGACTATTTTAGTAACTAATAACTTTTTATTTTGTAAATTAGTATCTAAATTGGTCACTATAGTGACTAACAACCTTTGGTCACTAAAATTGGTTGTTAATAAGATATTTTCTTATAGTATATATACGTGAAATGTTTTGTTGTTTCCTAAATAACTTACCGAGTAAATACCTGGTTAGTGAATCTAATATATTCCTTTTAAGAAAATAACCATTAGACAATTTTCATTTGTGTTTTTTCCTTTCAACAACTTGTATTTGTCAATATAATATGAAAAGTAAAAAAAAGAGTTAAATAAAAAAACATGCACAAAAAGAAAAAATTATTAACAAGTAAACTTTAAAGTTTAATTCAATTTTACAAAACCAACTTATAAAATGAGGTTTACATTCATATTGTGAAAACCAAGAAAATGCTTAAGAGTAGTGGTAGTTTTTATTAAAAGAGAACACTATATTATTTTAATGAAAAGTTTAAATTATAAATAGATTTCTAATAACTAGAATTCATTTTATATAAAAACCACAATTTCTCTAGAAATCACTTTTATAGAGTTATGTGTCTTCTCTATAAGTTTGTTATCTTCTTACTCATCTTTTTAATGATCAGAGATCGTCTCTGTGATTAAAGCGTCAAATTCTACAAGGGTAAGTTTCACCGTTTGAGTAAGTTGATTTTATGCCCTTTTCCTTGGTCAATTTGTCATCTTCTAGCATACTCTCTTTTGGTTTTCATATGTCCTCTAAGTCTTCAATAAGAATCTTCGCTGATCAGTAATCATAATGGTATGACCTAATCATTCTTGTGATATTTCCATGTGTAGATAGAGCATCATGTGAATTCAAAGGTGCTTTGGTGTTTTAGGAATTGTTAGAGTTGCCAAATAGGTGTTAGGAATCCAAGTGTGAGTCTAAGTCCCACATTGACCAGAAATGAGAAAGTAGAGCATTATGGTTAGACTCAGATCTCATTGGTGTTGTTCTCCCCAGTGAAACCCCCTCTGTAAAACCTGACAATAGGTAAAGGAAGCTAGTATGCAAATTTGAATTTTAGGTTTTTGCTTTGCTTGAATTTGAATAATGCATGTAGATGGCATGACAATTTTTGTATTGTGATATGTTGCCAAATCAGTGTTAATGTATTGTATGAATTGTGATTTGTGTGTTTTATTTGTGTTTTTATGTGTTGATGGGATTTTTGATGAACTATGGTTTGGTGATAAAATTGAATGACAAAATTCTAAATTGAGCATTGGCTTAATTGGTACCATTTATTAATTGTTTTACATCTATTTCAACCAAGAAAGAAGTGAAAGGTACCATTTGATTCAATGAATCAAGTTAGAATTTTCCCATTCATTGTTGGTTTCTATGATGGCGTTGGGCACTAACCGTTAGTTTGATTTCCCAAGTTTGGTAGAATTTTTGCTCTAGGACGCTGGGCACTAGGTTGTGTCGTTAGGTGATGGACTGTGCCACTGGACGACACTTTGATAATGAGACTCTAGAGTGGTTTTTGTTGAGCAAGCTTATGCTCCGCCAAGCGAAATTAAAATCAAGGTGCTCACTGACTTTATGGCGCTGGACGTCACCCTTGGTGCTAGATGAAATTATCATAATTTAATTTAGAGAGGTTTCAAGTCGCGCTAGGCGCATCTTCCTACTATTGAGTGTCATTTCTGTTTTGTGTATTTTATGAGTTTTTTTCCACATGGTTTTCTAATATTATTGATTATCATAATAATGTCTTTGGTTCATAAAGTGAAACAATGCTATGAATGAGTGAATTGTAGGGCCTTTCCATGGAGGGAATTCCATTGAATGTATGATTCATTAGGGTGTGCCTTGAGGTAAGGACTGCTTCATCGTGTGAGGTTATCCTGAATCCTACTAACTGTTCATACTCATGTAAAAGAGGATGGGTAGGTGGTGAGAGTGGCAGAGGTTCTGTTATTAAGAAGATCTTAGGATTTTTATGACCGTGATAAGGACTAATCTTGTGTGTGGCAGCTCGGTAGACTAGCTCAATAGTGCAGTATTTTTACTGCCACAAGTGCAGGACTTCATGAGTCTGAATCTAGTGCATGTATTCGAATAAATTGAGTTTAAATGATTTTGGTTGTATATATGCATTTACGTGATAATTGAATGACTTAGTATATTGTAGATATATGTTATCTCTTCTTCCAATTGGCTTACCCATGTGTACTTTTGTTGGTTTTGTTGTGTGTTATTTCTTTTTTTAATCTAGAGAGGTTCTAGGGCCCTGGTGTTGGGCTTCAATTTGTTCGCTAGGCGCCAAGCCCTTATAGGTGCAGTGTTGGGCCCACCTTCCTACTATTGATCATCATTTCTGTTCTATGTATTTTATGAGTTGTTTTTCATGGTTTTATAATATGATTGGTTATTATAATGATGTCTTTGCTTCATATAGTGAAACAATGGTATGAATGGGGTGAAATGTAGGGCATTTTAATGGAGGCAATCTCATTGAATATGTGATTCATTAGGGTGTGTAGGGATGGCAAAAATACAAGTGCCTGCGGGTATCCGTAGGTAAAATTCGCGACGAATAGTTGATATTTATGTATATTTGTTATATGCGGGTAGCGGGTAACGGGTATTTTAACACCCGTTTATAAATGGTTCGGGTACGGGTATCATAACATCCGTACCTGCGGGTACCCGTTACCTACAAAAAATTAAAATTAAAATTAAATTTTAATTTATATTTTATTATATTAAATTAAGTTTAAATTTAACTATAATTTATATTTAATTGAATTTATATTTTATTTTACATTTTTTGTAATTTTATTTAATTTTAATGTTAAAATTTATAAAATATATATTTTTTAAATATTTACAGGTATCCATGGGTATTTGCGGATTTTAGAATACCCGTGAGTATTTTTTAAATGGATACCCGCGAGGGTAACAGATCGGGTAGCGGGTGGATTTTTTTGTTGCGAGTAGGTATTATCCGTGTTCGACCCGACCCGTTGTCATCCCTAAGGGTGTGTCTTGAGGTAAGGACTTCTTTATCGTGTGAAGCTATCTCATGAACTTTACTCATACTCATTCAGAGGAGGATGGGTAAGTGGTGAGAGTGGCATAAGGATAACCCCAAGGTTCTTATGACCGTGACAAGGAATAACCTTGTGTGTGGTAGCTCGGCAGAGCAACATTTTAACCACCACAAGTGCATGATTTCACAAGTCTAACTCAAATGCATGTATCTGAATAAATTGAGTATAGAAGAGTTTGGTTGTATGTATACCTTTATGTGCTAATCAAATACTTATTGTATTATAGATATATGTTATCTCTTTTTCTAGCTAGCTTACCCTTATGTGGTTTTATTGTGTGTTGTTTCTTATTTTACAATAATCACTTTATTGGTATGAGCAGATGAAGATGCATGTGTAGACCTTTGGTGAAAGAGGAGACAACTATATGAATTGTTGGATGAGGTGAGAGCATGAGTTGTAATGTTTTGGAATAGGGTTTTGTTAGCCTAGTAGTTGGGATGTATAAATGTTATATTATTATATTTTATCTTTTGGATGACTGTATCAATATCTTTTATACTTTGCACATTCTATTTTATGAATACTAATTATGAAATGTTTTTATTTTAGTAGTTTTTGGCTATTAAAATGTGATGTTACATTTTTGGTATCATAGTAGTTTATCTCTAGGTGCCCGAGGGTTATAGGTTGTTATGTCCCATGTGTATAAGTGTTTGAATTTAGATTGTACATATGGTTATCATGTTGGAAGTATTAAGGAAGAAAAATATATTAAAAGAGTAATGAGAGTGCACACTCAAAACTACATCCAAAATATTTTTCCATTTTAATCTTAAGGGAAGAAATGTGATAGACAATGTAAGGCTCATTTATTTTTCTGCCTTTTACTTTAAGGGATGCCCAATCGATTATGCCTAAGGGCTGGCCCAAAAAGAGGATTCAGACCTAATTTGCCCTAGTCTCACCCTTTCACTTCACTCTACAAAAAACGCAACCATCACACTCCCCTTTCCTCTCAAGAGCTCTGCTAGGGTTTGATCTTATGTCCCTTTCGAGCTAGCCAAACCTCATTCTCCCATCACGTAAGTTGTTCTTGAACCGTGCTCTTCACATTCTAAGTTGGTTCTCATTGTTCTGTTGGGCTTACTGTAGCAACCTTACTATTCCTTGTGTCTTTATTCTCAGCTCTTGGATCCGTTTTTGAAGCTGTTGGGTTCGTTGAGTCAGGTGTCAAAGTCGTTTGTTAAACCCTTTCTAGGTAAGGGAAGCTTGAGTTTATAGTCATCTATAATTTTGTATGCTTCTGGGTCTGAATCATATGCGTGATGTATGCTCGTGGTTGATTATATGATATTGGTGAAAGCATGATTTCTTTTGGTGTTGCGTTCTGTGTTTTCGCGAGTGAACAGTGGTGGGCACTGTTTTTCTCGCCTAAGCGAGTGTGTCTCGCCCAGGCGAGACTAACAGAGGCTCGCCCAAGCGAGACTAACAGAGGCTCGCCCAAGCTTTTATGTGCAAACTATCGCCCAAGCAATTAGATTTCATTTTGAGCGAGGCGTGATCTCGCCTAGGCAAGAAGGGACTCGCTTCAGCGAGAATCTGCAGGGGCCACTGTTCAAAGGCTCGAGCTCTCGCCTAGGCGAGGAGGGGCTCGCATGAGCGAGAGGATCTCTCGCCTAAGCGAGGTCTTCTAGCCTGAGCGAGGCTGGGGCAGGTTTTGTGCTACGGTGTGAATGGCCCACTGATATGGTTGTTTATTGTATGAATTGGGAAGCATGAGATGTATGAATTGTTGTTTATGCATGATGTTGGTATTATGAGAACTTTCTGATTGGTTGGTGAAACACGTACAAAGTGTGAGTAGGACGTAATTCCATGGCTCTCGTAGGGAGAACTTATGGTGGTGCCCCACTTAATGGACGTAATTCCATGGGCCCTCCTAGGGGGAAGTCCATGGCGGTGCCTCATCTATTGGACTTAATTCCACGAACCTCGAGGTGAGAGTTCATGGTGGTGCCTCAACAATAGGACGTAATTCCATGAGGATAACGTGGTGGTGCCTTTTGTAAGGGTGTAATTCCGCGAAGGCCTCGTGGTGACGCTTCACTGGTAGGACATAATTCCACTATTTTGTGGTGGTGCCTCGTTATGCGTATCTGGATTGTCTAGTATTGGAGTTTTAAATGGTTTGGTATCTTCTGTGTGGTTTTCCATTATTTATGCTTGACTATGTGATTGGACGTTGTGTGTTATGATATAAAAATCTTGTGCTCTAGCTTACCCTTTCGCTTGTTTGTGTGGTTGTGTGCGGTTTTCTTCCTTTGCGATGATCATCAATTTTATTGATGTGGACAGATGTGAGAACCCCTGACAGTGGCAATGATAGTAGGGATGCTTCAGCTTGATGGTTATGGACGGGTATTGGGCCCACTGTGGGCCCATCGCGGAAGGAGCTTTATTAGTTATGATGGTCTTGTCTGTACAAGGCCTAGAACTACTATTTTCACCCGTGTTCTTTGTTTTGGGTTGTGTGGGGCCTCTTTTTATGTGTAATGGGTATGTTTGGTGTTCTGTGTACCTTCATACTCCAAACTCTATAGTCTCCGAATATTCATGTTGTAACATCCCATTTAATTAATAAACCAAATTAAAAGGAAATGTCACGTAGAATAATATGTTAAGCAGTCCTAGAGTACAATCATAACTCCGTACAGTAACCAAGGTATACCACCATGCCAAAATAAAACATAGAGGAATAACGACAAAGTTTTCAAAAAAGAAGCCCAAAGGCCAGACAATACATAGGCCATTGCCCTAAAAAAAGGCCAAATCAGCACAAGAAGTTCAACTAGTCCAAGCATCCATGGCAGTATACCAAACTCGAAAATCATGAAACTAAAATTGTACAAATCACAATCACACCAAACAAGGGGGTTCTAGCTTCCTTTACTTGGGATACGCTAGTATAGGAACTCAACCGCAAACACGGACACCACGGCTCTAGGGGTATGCTTAGGAACTGGAAAACAACGGAGTAGATTACAAGATAAGCTCACTACAGAATCCTAGCTGAAAACAAATATGAAGAAGCACATAAGAGAGTACGAGCATGAGTTGGAAGGGACTTACGAGAAGCGGAAAACTGGTTCAAGCTCACTTGATGCGAAAAGGCGGCTGAACCCTAGCAGAGCTCTCTCTCGGAACAGAAGGGGTGACGGCTGATTCTGTGAAAGAGTGAGAGTGGAATCGTTAGGGCAAACTTAGGATTCAGTTTTATCCTTTGGACCAGCCTTTAAGTCCATCAGATTTTGGGGTAGTCCTTTTTGTGAAAGGTATTATAAAATATAGGATCTTACACATGTATGTGACGTTTTATTAATATGAGGTTATCCGATTTTTGGAATGTTACAAACAACACGCAATATGTAGAAAGTAGGTTATGTAGTTAATTTCTCATTTCCATACAAAACTATTAAAATCCATTTATTACACATTATAAGATAGTGTCAATAAACCTCTTTTCCTCCACACATGTATTTTGCTAATCTTATTTTACATATAAACAAATAATACAAAACAACTATATTCCTTTCTTTTTCTTTTTTTTTTTGTCCCTAACAACATCAAAATTAGTACATTAAGCAAAATGATTGAGGTGTGGAGACTATCCCTAGATCCAGCGGCACTGTGGACAAGCATTTAAAACATATTTTGTAAATTTGTGTCAGTTTGTTTGATGAATAGTAATGATTAAATTAAGTAGATACTTTGGTCTTACTAACTAGTGTTGGCATCGGTTGAAAATAATTAATAAACATTCAATCTTACAAAAGTTTAAAACAAATTTTGTAAATTTGTGTCAGTTTGTTTGATGAATGGTAATAATTAAATTAAGTAGATACTTTTGAAACGGGTCTTATAAACTAGTGTTGGCATTGGTTGGTTGAAAATAATTAATAAACATTCAACTTTACAAAACTTTCTATTAACCGTGACATTAAATGAATTTTAGTCTCAATAATTATTACTACAATTTTATTTTATTCAAAGATAAAATGTTCATAAGTGTTATTCAATTTTAATTGATAATTTATTTAATGCACACCAAAAATAATAAAATAATAAAATAATTTTAACATTGTGGTACCATTTTTCTTCCTTTTTATTTTTTTCTCTTTTATTTTAATTTTACTAAAAATTAAAATATAATTAAACATAAAAAATAAAATAAATTAACATAAAAATGATTGTTAGGAAATCTATTATATGAATTTATATTAGGTTAAAATACACATTTTATCTCTATTTTCATTTAGTTGTGTCAATTCAATCTTAATACTTGTTTATTTAATCGTGTCTTAATTTTCGTCAATTTTGTTCAATTTGGTCCTTTTTTACAAACATCGTTCAAATAATTAATGGTAATGATGATTGTCACTTGACACTTTGTTGTTTTCTGTTTTTTTTTTTTTTTGAAAAAATATCCACGTGTTATCCCGAACTACATGTCAGAGTTAATATTTATATCAAATTTTTTCCTATATTCATTATTTTTATTCAATTTCGTTCCAATTAAAAAAAATTGAGCAAATTTCTCTCTCTCCTCAATTTAATTTTTATATAAAAGTTATAATAATGTTGTTATTAAAATTCACACTTTTATTAAATATTTTTATTTAGTGTTACAATAAATTTAAAATTACAACCAAAATTTTAAGGATGACGACTACCATTATTAATCTAAAATTTTAATATGTTAAAAATCAAACATTTAGATCAATGAGGTTAGTTCTTATCTTTAAAATTTTTATTCTAATTTTAAACTAATTGTAACCTTGAACAAAAATATTTAATAAAGATGTGAATTTTAATAACAACATCATTATAATTTTTATATAAAAATAAAATTTGGTTTCAACTTGGAAAAGGACAAAATTAACAAAAATTTGGACCTAATTAAAAAAAAGAATATTGAGACGAAATTGAATGACAATAGGAACCATATTTTAACCTTTATATTATTTTAAGTAATGAATTTAATTATACAAATTTTTAATATAAAATCAAGAATCATTAATTATATCTTAAATAATACCATAAATTTATAAATTATTTTAATTAATAAAATTAGTTATTCTATATTTTTAACATAAATGTAGATGATCAGATATCACTGATCATGAATGATTACTACTACAATTTTACACCCGTGCTCACCGATGTGAGCTATGAATGAAATCATTTCTTTTATACTTTGTTTATCGCATTTACGGTTTGTTTTACCTAAACTCAGTTTTTTTATTCAATAGTTTTTTTACATTAAAAAAAATATTTTTTAAAATTTTATTTTTCTAAGTGCTTTTTATTTTTCTTTTAAATAAGTTAATATAATTTTCTTCATCAAATTAATAATAACACGTTATAACAGTAGCACATCCTATCAACACCAAATAATATATTATTAGTTAAAATCGACTTATTGAAAAATACATGTGATAAAAAAAAATGTCACCTGTTACTATAATGTGATGGTAAATTTAAAAAGAATCTTATTAATAGACGAAATTAAAAAAAAAAATTATCAGGATATTAGACCTAAATTGTTATTCATTTTAATGTGGCTCTGATTGGACGTATTCCCTTTGAAACGAAGGCCTTTTACTGTGCTGAACTTCACTTTTGTTATCTCCGTGCACAGGGTGGTCAAGAGCATATTTTTATACCGTGCTCCAGTTAGTAATGACCATTCATTTAGTATCTTTCCAAATGGATGGATGAGATTGAACGACTTCAGTTTATAAAGGTTCTTTTGAAAACTAACTTTTAGTCTCAACAAGTATGTTCGAGCTTGCAGAAAGGAATTCGTATGAGTTTATGAAAAACAAGGATTCAATTGCTATATAACAAGAAAACTGAAATCAAAAGAAATAAAATAGGAGACACACAAACCAGAAACGTGAGCTTGGCAAGGGTGAAAATTTTGATAAGATATGAGAGAATATTATTTATGTTTACATCTAATTAGAAGGAATATTCTTGCCTGCCTGGGACAGTATATAGATGCTAAAAATTATAATTGTGTCAACTCATTAAATTAAATATAGGTGTTTCTCAAAACTAGCTTATAGGAATGTCGAGAAAGTTTTCCTCTTAGTATTAATAAAATAGTGGATATTTTTCAACTAATTCATTGTGATTTGTGGGGACCCTATTGAGTTGTGTCTCATTGTGGTGCTCGATAATTTTTTACCATTCTAGATGATTATTCAGAAGTTGTACGGATTTATTTGTTAAAAGAAAAGAAAGAAGTTTTCACACGCATGTGTCAATTCTTTGCTATGGTAGAGCGTCAATTTAACAAACAAGTGAAAGTTTTGCGAAATGATAATGACACAAAATTTGTTTGCATGGATAATTTTTTTCAAAATCACGGAATTATGCACGAAACATCTTATACAAGAACTCCTAAACAAAATGGGTGAATAGAACGAAAGCCTAGACATATTCTCAATATTGCTCGTGCACTGTGCTTCCAAGCTAATCTTCCTATTAAAGTTTGGGGCAAATGTGTTCTAAATGCATGACACTTAATCAACCGCACACCCTCAATTGTATCAAATGGGAAAACTCCATATGAGATGCTCTATAGCAAACCACCATCTTTCAATCATCTACGTGTGTTTGGGTGCTTGTGTTATGTTCATGACCAAGACACTAAAAGGGACAAATTTGCAAGTCGTAGTCAGAGGGTGTATGACTTGGAATTGGGTGTGTGTTAACATCCAGAGATCTCATGTTCTTTGAAAATAAATTTCCCTATGTTGAAACATAGTCCTTAGCATTTGAGTTGTCCAACACAGAACCAAGTACTTTTGCACCTTGGAACAATGTTGATAACACTAATGAAATAGAGACTGTGCAGGTTGATTCTCTGCAAGAACCAGAAAACTTGCTTACTGACGTTCTTGATACTAATATAGATATAACTAATAAGGGGGACTCCAACACTGAGGTGAATGAGCAACGTTTAGGTCATGGATGTCGTGTTAAAATATCGTCCACGTGGCTGCGAAGTTTTGTGACAGATGCCATTTACAACATACACCCGTCTCCCACTTCACTTGCTACCTCTCACACCTCAAGTACACCTTATCCTATAACATATTATGATAATTATGATAAGTTCTCTATACACGACAGACATTTTATGGCAGCTCTCAATGCTAGCACTAAACCTAAGTCATTTGTTGAAGCCATGAAAGATGACCGATGGAAGCAAGCCATGCAGACTGGGATAAAAGAATTGGAGAATAATAGGACCTGGACGTTAGAGTCGTTGCCACCTGACAAGAAAGCTATGGGGAGCAAATGGATTTACCGAATCAAGTATAAATTTGATGGTTTGGTTGAGTGGTTTAAAGCCCGTTTAGTGATACTAGGAAATAACCAAGTTGAAGGATGTGACTATACTGAAACATTTGCTCCTGTTGCAATGATGGTAACTGTGTGTACTTTCTAGCTATTGCAATTGCTAGAAATTGGGAGCTTCATCAAATAGATGTTCACTATAAGACCCGTGGAAATTAATTAATTAAATAATTAATAAATTAATAAATGCAGGTAGTGGGAACTTTGATCACACTGTATGTTAAATAATATGATGTGAAAAAGTATTAGCTCAAATGGTTAAGAGTACTTTATTGTGTGAGAGGACTTGGGTTCAAGTTTTATGTATGTCAATTGTGTGTTATTTGATTTATTATTGTTTTTTTTTATAATATACTTGAGTCTATTGAGTGATAGTATAATCATAGGATTATAATAATTATCATCAAATATGAGTTGGTTGAATGGTGATGTATTGAATTGACATTGGAATGGTCACGGTTATCAAACCTTGATAGACATGAATTAAACCTTTTTTTTGTTAGAATCAGCTTTGGCTTGAATGTGAAAGGGCGGGGAAAACACTAGTAAAAGGGGCAGCCAAAAAGGGGCTGAAAAACCACTAAATAATGGTCCTTGAATAGAAATTAAAACCATCATTAAGCCCATTTTCGTTTCAGCACTTAAACCCATCTTTAAGACACCTATAAAAGGCCAATTCTAGGTGAGAAGAAGGGTTTATGCAGTGTGGTTATTTTACTTTTGAGAGGAGAACGAATTTAGAGAGTGAGTGGTGAGTTTTAGGTGCACTAGAGGCTGAATTGGGAGAAGGCTTGAGGCAAAGCATTAGGGAGCAAAGGAACACTCATTTTTTATGTATGAATTATGTGTTGTGATTATGCGTTTTCTCTTCTCAATTGATTCTTGTATGCTAGGAAATTCGTGATATACCTGATGTGATTGAGAAGTTGGGGATAGTTGATATTGTGCAAAGCCTTTTATGCTTTTGGCCGATTAGAATGAGGGTTTTGGTACAGAATGGTTGTTTATGGTTAAAGTCTAAGTTTTGTGGTTCAAAATGGGCTTAAACCATGTTCATATGATTTGCTTGTTGATATAAACTGTCTGGTACTAATTATGCTGCGTGTTGGCATGACTTTGGTTGTTTTTGCGTGTGAACAGGGGAGAACCTCTACACTTTTCGCCCAAGCGAGCTACTCTCGCCTAAGCGAAAGTTGTAGAATCTCGCTCCTAGTTTTGGTTCGAGCATTTCACTCAGGCGACCACTGTTATTGTTGAGCAATAGGTTCTCTCGCTCAGGCAAGAATGGCTCGCCCAAGTGAGGTCGCGATGAGACCTGTTGCGTGTTACGTTCGAATCCTTGTCCAGGCAAGGGGTTGTGTGCTTGAGCAAATGAGAGGCTCGCTCAGGTGAGAAGGACTCGCTTGAGCGAGAGATCGTGATGAGCCACTGTTTCACACTCGCTCAGGCGAGGTAGTTTAGCTTGAATGAGACAGATGCACTCGCTTGGGCGAAGACCCCCTAGCTTAAGCAAGAACGGTGAGAATTCATGCTTGTGTGTACTGTTTGCGCTGGTTTGCGTGGTGTTTCCTAAATTATGGGAATTATATGCATGTGTTTATGGTGTTGAGCTTAAAGGACTGAGTCCATAGGATTTGGGATGTTCTTGGCTTGAGTCGCGAGCGAGGAGTTCGTGACGGGTGGACCACATGCGGAACGTGAACGGTTTAGTTCACCGGAGGTACTCTTGTTGGGATGAGTGGGCGAGGGAGTTCATCTCATGCTCAACTTGAGAAAGCTGTGAGCGAGGAAGTTCATAGTAGGAAAGTCGGATATGCGTGTCTGGGTCCGAACGAGGAGTTCGGATGACGGGTGAGGGAGTCCGTGAAGCAGGACTACGAGCGGGATAGGCTTGTAGGTTGGACCACGAGCGAGGAGGGTCGTGGAAGCACATGAAGTCCCAAGATTTAGAGTGCATGCATGAACTCATAATGGTTATGAGTGTGGGAAAGTGGGTGTTTTTGTAAATAAGTAAATATTTATGAATTGGCAGGTGGGTTTATTTCATATTTATTTATGTTTATGTGCATAGCTCACCCTATCTGTTTGTGTGTGGCGATGATCAGGTAACTTGTTATATAGGAACAGATGATGTTACAGGTGAGTCAGGAGCTACTTAGTGGCGGAGAGTGGGAGCAGTGTACATGGGAATTTTATAAAGACTTTTTATTTAATTTTCATGTAATTCATTTACTGCTTTGGACTTCTAAATTGTAAAAGTGATTTATGAGTATATTTGACTATTTATAGCGGTTATTAAACTCTAAAGTTTTAAAATTTCTCGTGGAATTGGGAAAAAGTTTCGATAATAAATGAAGAATTTATTTTCCCTATGTTTATTTATATTTATTTTAAGTAATATCCTACCGGGATGTAACATTCACAATGCTGTTTTGCATGGGACTTGGAAGAAGATGTGTATATGAAACTTCCTTTATGATTTCGATTTGGAACTTCAGACAAAGTTTGTAGACTTCACAAATCATTGTATGGATTGAAACAAGCTCCTCGATGCTAGTTTGCTAAATTTGTTAATGCTTTGAAACACTATGGATTTACACGATCCACTTTCGACCATTCACTATTTACATTGTAATGTAAAAATGTGCAACTTCATGTGTTGGTTTATGTGGATGATCTCGTGATTTTTGGCAATGACGATGTTGCTATCAAAGCCTTCAAAACATACTTGTGTGCATGTTTTCATATGAAAGACCTTGGACCGTTGAAATATTTTCTAGGCATTGAGGTGGCTCATAACTTTACTAGATTTTTTTTTTGTCAACACAAATATGCGTTGGATATTATATCTAAAGCAGGATTATTAGGAGCTAAGCCGGTTGGCTCTCCCAAGGATCCTCAACATCGCCTATCTTTAGCTGAAGGTGCTCTTCTTCTAAATCCAAAACAATATCGAAGGTTGATAAGACGATTAATTTACTTGTCTTTTACTAGGCCTAAACTTTCTTATTGTGTGCATACACTTGCATAGTTCATGCAACATCCTCGACAGGAACATTGGGAGGTTGTCCTACGTGTTGTGCATTTTTTGAAGGATAGTGCTGAACAAAAAATTTTGTTAAGTGTTGATTGTGATTTACAACTTTATGCTTGGTGTGACTCAAATTGGGCTAGTTGTCCTTTGACTATAAAATCTCTTACTGGTTGCTTTATTCTTCTTGGTAATTCACCAATCTTATGGAAAACTAAAAAACAGCACATTGTGTCTCGTTCTTCCGCAGAAGCAGAATATCGTTCTATGGCTACTAATTTGTGAGCTAAAATGGCTTAAGGAACTCTTGTCATGTTTTGGTATCAATGATCATAGCCATATAAAATTCTATTGTGATAATCAATCTACTATTTACATTGTTGCTAATCCTGTTTTCCATGAGCACACCAAACATATCAAAGTGGATTGTCAGTTTGTCACCCCAACTTGAGAAGGTAATGAGATATCCCTTAATGTTGATATTCCCTAATATTCTCCATAAATATTATCTATTATTATAATTGATTTTGTTACCACAATTATAATATTTGTTATAATTGTCACAATTTATATAGATTATATTTAGTAATAGTTTAAATGTAATTAACATAAATTGATGTAGCTAGTTATGTAATATTGGTGTATATATGTTGTGGTTGGAACAACAATAAAGAGACAAGAATTACATTCTCAATTATTCTTTAATAAAATTTGTGTTTTAAAAAAGTATTATTATATAATTATAATTTTATAGTTTTAAAACTATAATTTTTTTTTAACATTTTTGTATTTTCATTTACTTTCAAGTTGCATTTTCTCGGTGAATAAGTTATTTTATTTAAATTATTTCATTTTATAAGTATTAATTAAATTTAATATTTAAAGTTGAATATTTTAGTTTTCAGTTTAAACTACTGTTATATCAAGTTTTTCTTTGTTATGATTTTCATATAATATAATGGTTAAAATACCTTTTTGGTCCCAATTTTCGTCAAGTTTTTTCAAATAAGTCCTAATTTTGGTGTTGTGTTCAAATAGGTCCTAATTTTCGTCAATTATGTTCAATTTGGTCCTTTTTTGCTAACACCGTTTAAATCATTAACGGCCATGAACAGTGACTGCCACGTGTCATTTCGTGGTTTTTTTGAATTTTTTTTATTTTTTATTTTAATTTTTTAATTTTTTTTTTAATTTTTTTAATTTTTTTTAAATGTACACGTGTCAACCCAGGAGTGTGCCACGTGTCACTTTGTGGTTTTTTTGAATTTTTTATTTTATTTTATTGAATTTTTTTGAATTATTTTTTAAATGTCCACGTGTCAATCTAGTAGTGCGCCATGTGTCAAAATCAATATTCTATATTCAATTTGGTCCCTATATTTGTTATTTTTGTTCAATTAGGTCCTAATTTTTGTTAAGATTAACTAATTTGGTCCCTATAGAAGATGTGACCAAATTTAATGTTTATATCAAAGTTATAATGATGTGAATTTTAATATATTATATAAAGATATTTAATAAAAAATATGAATTTTAATATAAAAATTAAATTTGATTTTAATTTGGAGAGGGACCAAATTGGTTAATGTTAACAAAAATTGGGACCTAATTGAACAAAAGTAACAAATATAGGGACCAAATTGAATTTAGAATATTGACTTTGACACATGGCACGCTATTGGGTTGACACGTCGACATTTAAAAAAAATTTAAAAAAAAAATTAAAATTTTTTTAAAAAAATTCAGAAAAAATTCAAAAAAACCACAAAGTGACACGTGGCACACTCCTAGGTTGACACGTGTACATTTTAAAAAAATTAACAAAATTTAAAAAAAAATTAAAAAAAATAAAAATAAAAATAAAAAAAATTCAAAAAAACCACGAAGTGACACGTGGCAGTCACTGTTCATGGCCATTAATGATTTAAACGGTGTTAGCAAAAAAGGACCCAATTGAACAAAATTAACGAAAACTGGGACCTATTTGAACACAAAACCAAAATTAGGACTTATTTAAAAATACTTGACGAAAATTGGGACAAAAAGGTATTTTAACCTAATATAATATAACGGAATATTTATTGCTTTAAATTTTAATGTTTAAATTTATTTTAAGTTGAGATACATGAAAATTTTAAAACAACTCAATCAATACAAAGACAAGTATATTATGTAATTATTTTTGTAAAACAAAAAATAAATTAATAATGGAAAATAAATTAAAAACATAAAAAAAATATTAGAATATAAAATATAATAATGAAAAAACAATTAAATAAGCTACAAGATGAAAGTTCATTAAAATAACTTATAAGTTTTAAATTAATTTTTTTAAGATACTTTACGATAATAAGAATCTCTATATATTACGTACACGTTAAACGAATATTTCTACTAAGTTAAATGTTGGTTCCCATAAGTTCTTAATTTTCCTAGAAGAAATGTTTCTTGATGTCCATATATATAAGCCATATTTTTACTCAGGGTTATTATAACCAACATAAAGTATATTTAATGTAACCAGGTCAAGAATGTAACAATATTACGCAGTTCAGTAATCCTGAATGCAACATGCACTATGGTCTTCATCTACCACATAATAATAGTTTTCTTCTTGTTTATTATTCCAAATTGAAATTTAAATTAAATTATATAACATATTTGACATAGGAACTACCAGGAACTATGTAACAGCAATTTGTCTAGATTGGATCGATGTATGACAAGATATTTTTGTTCACTACCTATTTTTATTTTTGGACTTCCAAAACTTATGAGTTATGGTCTTGTAGTACTTTGTAGAAGATGTTTACTTCTTGCACCACCTATTTTCTACCTGCACCCCTATTTGAGAAGATCAAATTGTCGTTATGGTATTTTTTTAAATTTAACTATACCTTTCTCTCCCTTTCCCTTTTCTGCTTTCTTGGGCAGCCTCTTGTACCTTCTTCCACTTGTCATTCAATTCTTTGTGGATTCTGTTGGTTCCAAAGTCACACGTTGAGTAGTATAAAGAAGAGAGTAGTAAAAAAATACTATAAAAATATATCATTATTTTTAGAGTTATTGTCACAACTAAATAGGTCTGTTGAATGTATGGAGGACTTAAGTAGTTGTGTGTCAACTGATAGTCTCCTCCTATAGCTAGGTTGGACCAAAACTTGAAATGGTGACTATGATGGATGGTGGATACGTGGAAGCTTGGCGTTTGAGAGAAGATTGCTCGGGTTTGATGGTCAAATGAAGGTTGTTTGTCGTGCTCTAAGAGAGATTAGGCCAACTCTAGATAAAAAGGTGTTAGGGAACCTCATGGGATGCTCTAGCATGTGATTAAGAAAAAAGATATGGCTTAAAAATGAATTTGGCAACATAACATTAACATTCTTAAAGTGAGAAATACATGTAGAGGTGAATGAGAGCTTTACATGTGGCACTCTACACTCTCACAAAAATGAACCACTTATGAGTTACCATGTGTAAATCTACTTTACGAAAAGTCTTTCCAATAGGACAATGACACATGGTCACTACCTATGTAAAAGAACTCTCCACTAAAGGCTTGCCATGTGGCATATCGTCCACATAGCTAGCTTGATTCACAAAATTAAACACCAAATAGTTGCTTAAGTAGGCGCATATGAGGCTCTCTACTTAAGCAAGAATGTTTTTAAAATCCTATACTTCTTGGCACTTAATACAAGGCCTTAAAAGGAAATCCTACACTACATAACCCTTAATGCAAGGTCTAAACATGCTCTATGATGGCACAAGTGAAAAGGAGTTTAGCTTTACCTTGACTAGATGTTGCTACCTCTTGTTGAATTTGCTTGACCATGCTTCTTGTGATTGGACCATTGGCTAAGGGTGTGCTATCATCAAGTAGTAATACTTTTTGTGTAGTATTTGTGGATGTATAACCTTGAGGTGTTGAACCAAGTTAAATTTTCTGTGTGCTTTTATTTATATTTCTACTCTTATTTTGAGTGCTTTCATTGGAAAAAATTATTTTCTTAGTGTGTGTTTTCCAATAGTGGCATTAGAGTCGAGGATCTGACCAATGGTTTCTAATCAAGGGAGGAAGAGAAGTAGTTTGACATGTTGACCAAAATTAACGATGCGTGTTGCACCTTTGGAGAGAGGTCTTAATCATTCTTTTCTTAGGGTAATAACTTAGTTGATGCATGTGTGGTTGGGTATGACTTGGCCGAGGTGGCGTTGGTGATGGATTCCTTTGAGTATCGATGAATTTCCAACAACAATGATGTGGAAGTTGCCGACAACGAATCTGATGTACAAGGTAGTGAGGGTTGATGACTAGAAAAAGTTGTCATCAATGAACCTGTGTAGATCATTGGTGGCAAGAGCGATTCAAACATATTTATTGGTAATGTGCCACATCTTTGTTTCAAAACATGTGAGACTTTTGGTGAAGGGAGGATATGTTGGTTCTCAAGTGGGTATTCACCAAAGACCCACATCGAGTAATATAAAGAAGAAAGTAGCAAAAAAATACTATAAAAATAAATAGTTGTTTTAAGAGTTGTCACCACAACTAAATAGGTCTCTTGAGTGTATGAGGGACTTAGATAGTTGTCTGTCATTGGAAGGTTTGCAATTTTTGCCAGAAACATTAAACTATAAAGAGTTTGTAGTTTTAGTCAAGCATTTTATGCAATTTTTGTAATAATGCTTTAAAATGGGAATTTTGCATATATGTTCTAGAATGATATTCTAAAAACATATATTGGAAAGTGTATTTTGAAAAAATATTTTAAATTGTTTTTCCAAGAACATATTTTGGAAAGTATATTATGGAAATGTATTTTAGATTGATTATTTCATAATGTTTTTCTGAAATATCCTTTTTGGAATGTGTTATTTGATTGGGTTTGCATCCTTTTATACTTTTTATGAAGTTTTCAATAATTTATAATCGTAATTTTGTTTGAGTATATAGTTATGATTACAATAACATGTATGTCCAACCGCATCTATAAGATGACATAAGCGTGATGATTTTATTTACATTGGTGAAGATGACCATGCAGAAGAAATATTCACGACCCTCAAGAACTTATCTGTTGTGTATTGCGCAAGTCCCCCATGATACAATAGGAGCTTCCCGATTTTTTTTAGGATCTCAGAACTAGCAAGTATCTCCTAACAAAGTAAAGAAAACTAGGATCTAAGAAAGAAAGAAGAAAATGATAAGAGGTGAGAAGAGAAAATGAGGCACTGAAAAAATGGAAGATGTGTGAATTATGTATTTCAAAAGAGCCTTGGGGCACCAATTTATAGGTGTAGAAGCATGAGTCATAAACATCAGCCCACAAGTTGTGGAGAAGATCTCACAATGTTCACTTGAGTCCACCAATGAAGAAGCCATCTTGCGGAACTTGAAGCACACTTATAGGGTAAAATGCAACACCAAATCTGCAAAGTTTCAACGAAACGAAAAACCACATTTCGTTGGCTTGGTTTTGTAGAGAGAACCAGAAAAGAATTTGGGTTCTATTTTGGCGAATAACAATCCTTTTACAATACACACAAACCTAGACAATCAGCTTTAGTGATGAACATTTGGCAAGTGAACCAATCGTTAACGTAGTAATAAAATCTCATCCTCTGGGATTGACTTGTTGAATACTAGATTCCTAATTTACTTAATTTTGAGCAAATGCGAATCAATAGAATTGCAAGCATAAAATTTATAACAAAAACTTTAATCAATAGAAGAATCGTTAGAGGATTGATTTCGTACTTCTTCCTATAGAATGATACTCCTTTCCAATCGATGCAAGCAATGTAATCATCCACTTGAGTTTACTGAGAGTTGTTTTACCCCTAATCCCTTAGTAGGTAAAATCTATTTATTGAATTCGAACCCCCAATTCCTTAGGTTAATTTGCAAAAATTCAATAAAATCATGAAAAATCAATAATCATCTCTATTGCAAACCAATTAGATATGCCCAATTTTCCAATTGTGACATAATCTAACATGTCTTGTTTATAATCGCAAATAATCCCTAATTTCCCAATTATGAAATTGTTCATAAATAAACGATAAAACCATAAACAGAGCACTGAGATGAAGGACATTAACAAAACATCAAAGTAAAGAGTAGAACCTATAATCCAAAGTCTTACATCAATCCTCCAAAAAAGAGAAATTAGTTCTGCATAATGAAAAGAAAAGAAAAACTCCAAACGGTAGCCAAAGCAACAGACGAAAAATAGAAAGGAAGAAGAAGTTTTTTTTTCGTGAACGCCTTCTTTTTATATTTTCCCCACGTTCTCTCCTTTACTGAGATGATTTTCTCTCCCCTCTATCTGTTTCTCCTCTATCTCTCCTCTTTATATTTTCTTTTCCTTTTAAATCTTTGTCAGTCCACGTAATCTTTAAGTTTTTTGGTAGAAAATCCACAGGTTGTGGAACAAGCCACTTATGGAACACGCTGTTTTGCACATGATCTTCTGAAGCAAACTCCATAGGTTGTGGAAAAACCCACCAGGCACATGTGGAACGTACTATTTTGTATCCTCCAATTCGTTGCAAAACACCACAGGTCGTGGAAAAATCCATGAGGCACCTGTGGAACAAACTGTATTGAAACTCGCATCTTTGAAGCCCATTCCAAAAGTCGTGGAAGACTCCACCAGGCACTTGTGGAACATGTTGTTTTATGTCTAACTTACTCCCTTCAGACCTGTTTACACAAACAACGCACCAATCCAAATGTATGATCTAAAACTAGATAATGCATGATGGAATGAGTCCAATAATGAACAAATGAATAAAAATGCCCTAAACTAGAGGATGAATATACCTATAAAGAAAATGTAATGAAACAACATAACAAATGCAAACAGAATGATGAGTTGGTATCTAATCTCAAATCTAAATTCATCCAAAAATATTCCAGATACACACATTCCACATATGTTGGGTCCCTAAGTACAATTTAATCAATGAGTAAAGACACAAGACACTAAGGAGGAGAATCTTTGATGTGTTTTTAAATTTCTCTGCAAAAAGATATCTTTTTAGGTTTCTAGCCTAGAAAACACTTACCTGCTAACTAAGCATGGATCCTCCACTCAAATGCTTTACACTTATCACACCCAATCTCAAAGGAGTGTCTTTTTTCCCAGTAACTAACAGTCTCAAAGGCATGTCTATTTCACTTATTATTATTAATAATTATACTCTCCCTTTTTTTATTTTTTTTATCTTTTTTTTATGTTGTGAAATTGACAAACATTTCTCCAGTAGCCAAATACAGTGAGTGTCACCTTAGAAACCTAAAAAGAACCTCTTTATGTCTATCACTAAAAAATTATCTTCCTTACATGTCAAGTGTCAAGACCTCCTCTTGTGTAGTGTGTGAGTTCCCCAACAATAATCTAATGTGCTTCCCAAAATATAATTGAATAAACTTAGACTTGAGTTAGATTGATGTGTATGTGATGCAAATGAAATGCAACAACTAACATGCAAGTGACCCTCCCAAGCTTAGATGTTTAAGTTGTCCCGAACATAAACAAAATAATTAAGAATAGAAGGGATATAACTCACAAAATTACTGGTGGTGGAACCAGTGCATTGTTGTTAATGTTGAAAATAGCTTTGCTTGTGACGTGACGAGGTTGTTGTTGCTTTAAAATTGGAAAAGTCTACAACCCATGACAAAGTATTAATAACTAGAAACTTCTCATCTAGAAACACCGCTAAAATAGGTTGAACATCATGGTCATCCTCATTAAACTTCAGTCTTGAAAGGTAATGAGTTATCAAATGTTGTTTCCCTTGCTTATCTCGAATTTCCATGTCAAACTCTTGCACTAAGAAAAATCCAATGGATTGATCGTGGCTTGACGTCCTTGGATATCTCTTCACCTCCACATTCACTCTTGTTTAAGTCTATTCTTCTTGTAGTACTGAACAATGGCTTGAGAACATCTAGTTGATATGCACAATGTACCACTTCTTCATCACTCACTTCTGCACTCAACTCCTTTGTTTGCATTCTAGATAACAAAGTTCTCTCTAGTGGATTTTTCCTCACATGATTATCCAGTTTCTCCAACACAGGAGACTCAATTATTTCAGCTCGAAAACAATCCTTCTTGTCCACCTTGTGCTTTACTGCTTCATTTATGGAGAATGTGACTTTGTCATCAACTACTCTTAACATCAATTCACCTTGTTGTACATCTATCAATGCTCTTCTTGTGGCTAAAAATGGCCTTCCCAATATAATTTGGACTTTAGCATCTTCTTCTATGTCAAGGACCACAAAATCCACTAGAAAGATAAATTTATCAACCTTTACTAAGATGTCCTCCACTACTCCATAAGGATAAGCCACTGAACGATCTGCTAATTAGAGAGTTATCATAGTGGGCTTCATTTCTCCAATACCCAACCTTTTAAAAATGGATAAAGGCATCAACTTGATGCTTGCTCCAAGATCACACAATGCCTTGTTCACCACTATATTTCCAATCTCACATGGAATCACAAAGCTTCCTGGATCCTTCAACTTGGGACGTAACTTTTGTTTAATTATTGCACTACACTCCGCTATGAGAATTATGGCTTCATCTTCTTGAAGCTTCCTTTTCTTAGACAACAAGTCCTTCATAAATCTAGTATAGCTTGGCATTTTCTCCAATGCCTCCGCAAATGGGATATTAATGTGGAGCTTTTTAAAGACATCAAAAAATCTTGCAAATTGCTTCTCTTAATCTTTCTTCTTCAACCTTTGAGGGAATGGAATAGTAGGAACATATTCTCTCATTTTTCCTTTTTCACTCTCTTTTACAATCTCATCTCCTTGTGCATTTTTCTCACTACCCACATCACTTTTTTTCTCATTTTCTACCAACCTCCCACTCCTCAATTGAATTGCCTTACATTGCTCCTTTGGATTTGGAATGGTGTCACTAGGGAATGTTCCAAGAGATCTCTCCGAGATTTGTCGTGAAAGCTGACCAATTTGATTCTCCATCTTCCGGATTGAAGCTTCTTGATTCTTGAGATTAGTCCTTGTCTCATTCATGAAATTAGAAGTCTGCTCCACAAATGTTGAGGTTTGCATAGTTAATTTCTCCACAGCACTATCCAAAGTAGACATCTTGTTTCCTTGGTTACTAGATTGTGCTTGATATTGATAAGGAGGCCTTGGTTGATTGGATTCATTCGAACCACTCCAAGGTGTGTTTGGTGGGCTCCTCCAATTTGAAAAATTATTAGCAAACTGATTTTGTTGTTGACCCATTCCATTCACCTGCGCCTCTTGTTGAGTTACTTTACACTCACCATTTTGATGCATTCCTCCACAAAAATCACATAGAAGAGACGTTGTATTAACTGTATTTGCTTGCATATTACCCAACTTTTGCGTCAGCTCAGTAATTTTTTGTGTTAACAACTTGTTTTGGGCAAGGATAGCATCCAAGGTATTAACCTCCAAAACAAATTTTCTATTTTGCCAATCAAACTGCATATTCACTGTATTACTTGCTATTAAATCAATAGTCTCCAAAGCTTCCTCAGGTGTTTTCAAATTAAACGATCATCCACTTGCCGCATCCAGAATTGCCTTAAAAGATGGTGCAAGACCATTATAGAATATTTGGACTTGCAACCAATCTGGTAAAGCATGATGTGCACATTTCCTCAGTAGCTCCTTGTACCTTTCCCAAGCCTCGTACAACGATTCAGTTTCTTGTTGCACAAAAGTAGTGATTTCATTCCTCATTCTCGCTGACTTGGATGGAGCAAAGTATTTGGTTACAAATTTTGTAGCCATATCTTCCCATGTAGAAATACTGCCTTTAGGTTGTGTTTGAAGCCAACTTTTAGCTTTATCCCGTAATGAGAAAGGAAAAAGCCTCAAGCGGATTGCATCATCCGAAACTCCATTAATCTTCAAAATGTCACAAATGGCTAGAAAATTCTCCATATGAGAATTAGGATCCTCTGAACCAGCACCTCCAAATTGATTCTACTGGATGACTTGTAATAGTGCAAGCTTGATTTCAAAATTATTGGCTTGAATAGCAGGTCTCACGATGCTCCCTTGGTAATTATTTGTATTTGGCATCGAGTAGTCAAGTAGAGTCATCCTCATAGGTTGTTCCTCAGCCATTATTGATATGTGCTCTTTCTTATCAATTGATGGCCCTACTTTTCTCTCTTGCTTCTTCTTTCTTGCGATACTCCTATTGCATCTAGTAGTACGTTCAATTTCTGGGTCAAAAAGCAAGATTTTTTCTGCAATTGTACCTTGCATAAACAACTTAAAGACACAAGATTCTAACAAAAAAAATCATGTGAAAAAAAATTAACAACAAACAAGATAATTAAAATAGAGAAAACAAAAAATTGAAAACACAAACAATTTTAACTACCTAAAAATTAAAACTCAAATCTCAAGCAAATTAGATCACTAATATAAACAGAAAAATCAATCTCCGACAACGGCGCCAAAAACTTGATGAACGTTTGGCAAGTGAACCAATCGTTAACGTAGTAATAAAATATCGTCCTCTGGGATTGACTTGTTGAATACTCGATTGCTAATTTACTTAATTTTGAGCAAATGTGAATCAATAGAATTGCAAGCATAAAATTTATAACAAAAACTTTAATCAATAGAAGAATCGTTAGAGGATTGATTTCTTACTTTTTCCTATAGAATGCTACTCCTTTTCAATCGATGCAAGCAATGTAATCATCCACTTGAATTTATTGAGAGTTGTTTTACCCCTAATCCCTTAGTAGGTAAAATCTATTTATTGTATTCAAACCCCCAATTCCTTAGGTCAGTTTGCAAAAATTCAATAAAATCATGAAAAATCAATAATCATCTCTATTGCAAACTAATTAGATATGCCCAATTTCCCAATTGTGACATAATCTAACCTGTCTTGTTTATAATATCAAACATTGCCAAATTTTCCAATTATGAAATTGTTCATAAATAAGCGATAAAACCATAAACAGAGCACTGAGATGAAGGAAATTAAGAAAACATCAAATGTAAAGAGTAGAACCTATAATCCAAAGTCTTACATCAATCCTCCAACAAAAAGAAATTAGTTCTGCATAATGAAAAAAAAAAAAAAAAAACTCCAAACGGTAGCCAAAGCAACAGACGAAAAATAAAGAGGAAGAAGAAGACGTTTTTTTTTTTGTGAACGCCTTTTTTTTATCTTTTCCCCATGATCTCTCCTTTGCTGAGATGATTTTCTCTCTCCTCTAATCGTTCCCCCCTATCTCTCCTCTTTATATTTTCTTTTCCTTTTAAATCTTTGTCAGTCCACGTAATCTTTATGTTTTTCGCTAGAAAATCCACAAGTTGTGGAAAAATTCACAGGCCACCTATGGAACATGTTGTTTTGCGCATGATCTTCTGAAGCAAACTCCCTAAGTCGTGGAAAAACCCACTAGGAACCTGTGGAACTGTTTTGCATCCTCCAATTCGCTACAAAAAACCACAGGTCGTGGAAAAATCCACGAGGCACCTCTGGAACAAATTGTTTTGAAACTCGCATAGTTGAAGCCAAATCCACAAGTCGTGGAAGACTCCACGAGGCACTTGTGGAACATGATGTTTTGTGTCTAACTTACTCCCTTCAGACCTATTTACACAAACAACGCACCAATCCAAATGTATGATCCGAAACTAGATAATGCATGATAAAATGAGTCCAATAATGAACAAATGAATAAAAATGCCCTAAACTAATGCATGAATATACCTATATATTATATGCTCATCATTTAGTAGCTTGGTCCAAGTTCCATTTAACTCTTCAACTCCCTTGTCACGTGTGCCCAACTGTAGTCTATAACCAATTTTGCCAATCTTCTTTTAACTCCCTTGACTGCTAGGTGTTCCCCAATTCTATTCACGGGAACGAAGGTACTTGTTGTAATGCATGAAAGAAATGAAACTTCATAAAAAGCAAAGCTAACAACTAGAACGTATCTATATCAATGAATATATGTAAGAAATGTAAATAGAATTAGCCAAATGAAGTGGATGCAACCTCTATATCAAAACCAAACAGAATGCAATATGTATACTAAGCTTATGCAATGAAAACACTAAGAATGAATCACCTAAATTTTTGATAGCAAAAGAAATGAACTGTTAGCTGACTAAAATTGAATGTAGTAAAAGAAACCATGATTTTTACATTGAGTTTTCTCCTTTTTCTTTTTGGTTTGCATTTTGGTTTGGTCCTCCTTGAGTTCCTTAGGTGTGAGAGGTAATAGTGTGATCTTTTTGCCTTGAAACAAGAAGGTAAACTTATTGGAATAGTGATTGATGTCGTACCTAACCAAATAAAATTGTTTAAATGCAGTACTTGAAGTTCTTCCAAGGTCGTCTCCAAGAGACCATTATTTCCTATGAAAAGTTTCACATAATTGGGAGGGGTGGCAAATCCAACAAAACAGCCTGAGCAAGCAATAAAATAGTGAACAAAATGTGTTGACTCATTGATTCAAATACAATTCCATTTTTCATAGGAAACAAAATCAATGCCCTGATTTACTCTTATTCCACCCAAATATAAACAACTAAGTGAAGTTTAAATCGAGTTTCATTATGTGATTAAGCAAAGCACACATTACTTAATCAACCCCATTGATTAAGCATTTGTGAGAACATTAAAACACAACAACCTACAAAAATTAAGCATGAACAGATGTTGTTTTAAATGCAAGAACACAACTTGAATATTAAGCATGCCCAAATTTCGTGATAATTCACTAAGCACAAATGAAGAGCAGCAGAAACACACAACAAAAATGGCTAAATAGAACCTCAAAGATTCATTTGCATTCTGCTTAGGAAATCAACTAAAAGGTCAGCCCTCCATGGAAATAAAGTTGCAACAGAATAGCAAAACGAAATACATCATTCAATGGAACAAAAAAGAAGAAAATGTGAACCAATGAAAGAAGATAAGCTGAAAATGTGAACGTGAAGAAAGAAAACCAAAAACTTTAGCTTTCTTTGTTTAGTGTTTTTCTTGCTTGTCATTAGGATCTTAGTTTTTTCATTTGAAGTTTCTTTTTCTTGCATCTCTTAGTGTGGTTGGCGTGACGTGAATCCATTTGTGCTTGCTAGTCTCTTAAGGTTTTATGACCTAGAGTTTACACTCTTGTAGAAGAGCTCGAGTGCTAGCCTAACCTTGTTGCTTTGTCTGAGAGAACCAAACACTTTTGGGCAAATAATTTTTGTTAATTTGGCCTCGAATTTTAGCTTATTTAACTTGTTTTATATTCTCTTGTCTCAGTTTGAGCTTGTGTTTGTAGGGAAAGATAAATTTAAAGGACATTGAAGAGATGTCACTAATGAATTACACACCTAACCAAGGGGAAGCCTTGATTGAGCACCATAATAATCAATAGAGTTTGGTGAGACTAAAGAGCAAATGAAGGTATCTAGGACGGGAAGCATCAAGGAAATCCTAAAGGCCAAGAATGAAAGTGAAAAGCAACTAAGAGAAACCATCCATAGATTTGAGAGGCTTGAGATTCAAAGATAAGAAAGACACATTAGGAGGAGAAGAAGCCCCTCATCCGAGAAGTACCATAGTAGAGGGTGAAGGAGGAATTATCAAGGAAGAGATAAGAGGTGCAACTTAACACCAAGGAGGCCACCACCATTGATCAAAACCCTTAAGTTGCAAGGAGACAACGATCCTGACATTTACTTAAAGTGTGGTAAAAAAAAAGTAGACCAAATTTTCAATGTACATCAAGTAAGGGATCAAGAACAAGCAGACTTAATAGTGGTATAATTTGAGGGATATGCCATGACTTGGTGGCATCAAAGGTTTAATGGGGCTAGATTTGTACCCTTTTACTATAGCAGGGAGACTTTTTTTTAAGCTCCAAAGGTTTCAATAAGGGTCAATGTGTGTGAATGATTGCTCCAAATTGATGAAGTCTTTACTCCTCAAAGTGGACTTAAAATTTGAAAGTGAAGAGGAAAAGGTAGCTAGGTTTTTATGTGGGCTTAAGAGGAAAATTCAAGATGTGGTAGAATTGTATGAATACTCTCTTGAGAAGGTTTTACACTTGACTTTCAAAGTTGAAACTCAATTGAAAAAGAAAAATGAGACCAAGAGTAGTAGCTCATACTATGACTACTACAATAGTAGTTGGAAAGGAAAGGAAAAGAAACATAATAAGAATCCTTCCAAGTAATCCCAAGACCCACTTACCAACTAGGACCAACTTGCCTATAACTTCTCAAAAAACTCATAATTCTTTTGAAGGTTCAGGGTCAAGTTCTATAAAATGTTTTGAATGTTTGGGATATGGACATATAGCTTCAAATTCTCCTACCAAGAGAACCATGACCATGAACACTAAAGAAGAAGTAGAGAGTGAACATTCTTGTCGCCTTTGCCCTAAGAAGTCTTCCTCCCACACTTCTTCTTCTTCCTCTTCAAGTGAGGATGAGATAAAATTAAGTGAAGAAGACTTGTTAGTGATAAGGCTCATGCTAGGACAAGTGATGGAAACTCACTTCACGCAAGTTGAAGGAGAATCCATGGACATGATGAACGAGTTACAAAAGCACATAAAGATGAAAAAAATGGTGCTTTGAGAATGGTATGGGTGTGTGTCTTGAATGAGGTTAGGCCAATCATCAAGGAAAATGTCTAAGTGAAGTCAAGAAGAGAGACTATCCTAGTGAACTTAGAATGGGATATCTACAAATTTGACAGAATATTTGTATATTATTTCCAAGTTGAATTTACATTGCTTGAGCACTCATATTTATAGAATTTTATGAGTGAACCCAAGTTTGAAAAGGATTCAAAGAACCTTGAAACTAACAAGCTCTAGAACATTTAAGAATGACAAATGAGTTGTCAAGTTCATGCACTAAGTTAAGTACCTAATGCATGTACCTTTCAAAGTTCTTTGGCCTCCAAGAAAAATCGTAAGGGTTACTTGAGGCCCAAGCAAGCCCAAAGAACACCTAAATTTGCTTGGTCAGTCAAAAGTTAGCTTGTAAAGCCAAAATTGCACATTTGTAGGGTGCTGCACAAATTAATTGATTAGGTTATTTACATAATCAATTAAATTGAGTTTTCACACTAAAATTGGCCAAAATACAAGGCCTAAAGGAAATATAAGCTTGGCCAAGATACAAGGCCTAAAGGAAAGAGTTATTTACATATTTTTACAAAGCTAAAAGAAGGGAAAAATAAGGTTAATAAGATATTCTACATAAGAGTAAAGTTCTTTGAAGTCCTTCTTCTTCCATTCTCCCAACCACGGATCATGTTGCATTTTCCTCGAGTCCTCTCAAAGAGAAAACATTTTCCATACAAGGTGTTTTATCAATAACAAGTTAGACTCCATCATAGTAGATGGAAGAAGTTGTGTGAATGTGGTTAGCACAAGGGTTGTGGTTAGCACAAGTTATTTTTAGGTTTTATTGTGAAACATTTTTGGGCTTGGACATCAATTCTTGGACTGAAAAGAGTTTTTCCATGTTAGTTGTGCCATGTGTGCTACTTTTCCATGTCGACATTAGTGTTAGGACTAGATTCCACGTCAACTGCCATAAGGATTAGTTTGAATCTTTTTTTTCTGTCTTGTAATTGTGGACCAGACTTGGTTCCATTACGGTTTTAGCTGCTAAATGATGTGACCACGTGAGGGGTTAACTTTCCAAACTATACATTTTTCAAATTATTCATTCTGCACTTTTGTTTTTGAAGAGACAACACCTAACTAGGGGGTTTTCGTAATCATTTGACAACACTATCAAGAAGACTACCACAAACAATGCTACGAATGAAGACTCTATGGAAAGTATTTTGAACATGCACTTACAGAGACCAATCAATCATGCATATTCCAAAGAAGACTAGGTCCAAAATAATGATGGAACTAAATTGCCATACAATCAAACACTCAAGTCATGCAAGCTAGAATCATAGTACTCCAGATTTTTTTTTCATTTTTTAGTTCAAGAAAAAGTAAATGATTTGTTGGTATCGCGCAGCGGAAGGTTTAAGCGTTTGGACAAAAACCAAGAGGGGGGTGAATTGGTTTTAGGTAATAAAATGAATAATTTAAAATTTTTCAGAAATTTATCAATTAAATCAAATATTAATTTCTTTAAACACAATAATAGATGAAATAAAGAGATAGAGAAGAAGATTGAACACAAGTATTTATACTGGTTCGGATCAAAAGACCCCACGTCCAGTTGTTAATCTCTCAAAAACGAGATTAACTAAATCACTAACAAATAACAGATTTGCAATAAGATAGTAAAAGAGTAAGGAAAGAAAACACCTCTCTTGAACACACAAGAGATTAACACCTTTCTCTGAATCACACAGAGAACCTTGACCTTAGCTTTCCTAGCAACAGCAGTAGCACTCAATCTCCTAGAACACCTCTCAGGAAAAGTTATCGCTCTACCCATACTAGGTTTTTCAAAGCTTCTTTTGAGAACACTCAGAGAAGTCTCTTGCAGTCACAACACTAACACTCTAGCTTCTCAAAAAGGTTAATGCGAAGTAACACTGAGGTTCCTTAAATAGGAGTTCCAAAAATTAGGTCAAAAAGCTAAATAGTCACGCCCAACTGACTAGGAATTCCAGTGTGGTTTATGAAAGACAAATTTTTGAACAGATAATCGATTATCAGAGGTGATAATCGATTATTCAAGTGCTTTCTTTGAAAAAATTGGTTCAGTTCAGGATAATCGATTATCCTAAGTGATAATCGATTATCACTTTGATTTTTCGAGAAATACCATAATTTTCTTGTACAATATTGATTCTAACTAATCTAAATACACTTTACAAGATATCTTTAAGCACAACAATACATATTCTTCATATTGACTTCCAGATGGCTTTCAGGCTTCTTTTATCATCATCAAAATCTTGCTTCGGCATTTAGACTTGTATTGCTTTTGCCAGCAATCTCCCCCTTTTTGATGATGATCAAAACAATATGTTTAAAGTATTTGCAATCAAAATATCTTACAAGTAGATTTGTTAGTACCACTGTTTGGTTTAAACTTTTAAACTTTTTCTCCCCCTGTTTTGATCATATGAAAAAAGTTTTAATAGAGAAGCTCCCCCTCAATTAGACAACTAAGAATAACAATAAAAATAGACTTTTATTAAGAAATAATAAAATTGGAAAATAAATTACAATAGCAAATAAAAGATAACTATGATGTAGACCTTTAAAAGTCTTGACTCATGTCATCACCTTCATCATATTTATCAAACTTATGTTCTAAATTATAAATCCTAGAATCTAGTCCTCTAATTAAGCCAGTGACTTCTTCATGTCGGTGAGTGGAGAGAAGAAAGAATTCTTCAAGTCTCTGGTTTAGGTTTAAAATGTGATCCTCTAAACAAGAGGATGAGCCACCAACACCACTTGATGATCCAATATTTGTGTCAACAGGAGGAATAAGAGCAGTGGGAGGATTCTCTTCTTCTTCATTGTCAGAGGAAGGCATATCATCCTTGTGAATGTAGGTATTCCCAAAAGGAATAAATTTCATCTGCTTCAAGGAGTTTTCTGTAATTTTGTTTGCCTCAGTGGTCTTATGAGATTGTTCATCAGAGACATTTACCCCTTTTGTACTCACAAATATGAGAGATGAGCAAGGAATACGGGAGTGGATATTGAGGCAATCTCTTGGCTTTGAGCATGGTGTCAAGAATGATGTTAGGCCAATGGATAGGAATGTGGTTGAGCATGGCATAGATGATCATAAGATCCGCTTCACTGCACTGTGCGTGATTTGTACCACGTGGACATAAAATCCAAACAATGAGATAGTGAAGTAGACGCTCATCGATTTTGAGAGGTCCGGCTAGCAATTGGCGGCCTATTTCTTGACCCTAGCGTCGCATAAAGGATCTATAAGAGAATATTCGGTTGAACCCTTCAATGCCAGCAGTGAGGATTGGAGATGTGCCATCATGAATGGGAAATTGAGCAACATTTTCCCAAATATCATCATCCAGAATAATATCAACACCTTTTACCTTTGTAAAACCTACTCCATCTCTGAATTTGTAATTGAAATAGAACGATCGTACCAAATCGGGGTAGTAGGTGCCATCCATCTTTGTGAAGAATTTGACCCCTTGTTCAGTAAGAAAATTAGGAATTGTGAAATGGCGATTGACAAACCATTGAGACTGGATGAATTTCGGAGTGATGAGGGGCTTGTCTTTCCACAATGTGATGAATTTAGATCTTCTGTCTTCATCTGAAATCCATCCTTCAATGGAGGTAGTCCTAGGTGCAGTTGAGTGTTGAGAGGCATGAGATGCAGTCCTTCTGTGGGTAGGAATCTTCCGACGAGAGGGTTCAGCCATGGTTGAGGTAAAGGAGAGGGAAGCTTTGAGAGTTTTTTGAGAAAATGAGAGGTTCTTAAGTGTTGAGAGTGAGAAAAGAGTATTCTGGCGACCAAAGTGGCTGATATATATAGAGAAGGGTCTCCAACGACCATATACACGTGATTTAATGCAAATCTAGCCGTTGCAACGACTAGTTTTTGAATTTATTTGGTCCAACGACGTGTAATAATCGATTATCAGAAGGTGATAATCGATTATTGGTTCATGAACTAGGCAAAATATGAATCCTAAGTGATAATCGATTATTCCAGTGAGTTTTTGATTTTCGGCTCAGATTTGAGGATAATCGATTATTGCCCCAAATAATCGATTATTACAAAACGTTTTTGAATTTTAAGGTTGAGAATTTAAGGATAATCGATTATTGCCCCCAAATAATCGATTATTCCAGAATTTTTTGGGATTTTTTAAGAGTGGCTGATAATCGATTATTGATACTGATAATCGATTATTGACGCTATTCTTCAGATTTTTAAGGAAATTGAGTTTTTGGCAATTTTAAGAGATCTCTAATATGCCTAAGTCTCTTCTTAGTTCATAAAATATATCTTTAGCTAAAGGTTTGGTAAAGATATAAGCTAATTGATGCTTTGTATCTACATATTCTATCTCACAATTCCCTTTATTTATGTGATCTCTTAAGAAATGATGCCTTATTTCAATGTGCTTTGTCCTAGAGTGCATTATGGGATTTTTGGTTAAGTTAATAGCACTGGTATTATCACATTTCAGAGGTATATGGTTTAGAAAGATATTATAATCTTCTAATTGTTGTTTCATCCAATGAATTTGAGACAGTTTCCAGCTGCTATGTATTCAGCCTCTGTAGTTGACAAAGCTACACAAGCTTGTTTCTTAGAGTTCCAAGAGACTAATGAACTTCCTAAGAGGTGACAAGTACCACTGGTACTTTTTCTATCTATTTTACAACCACCATAATCAGCATCTGAATAGCCTATCCAATTAGGAGATGCTCCTGAAGGGTACCAAAGTCCAAAACATGTAGTTCCTTTTAAGTATTTTAAAATTCTTTTTACTGCAGTAAGATGTGATTCTTTTGGATTGGCTTGAAAACGAGCACACACACATACAAATTGCATAATATCAGGCCTACTTGCAGGAAGATACAATAAAGAACCTATCATGCCTCTAAACATAGTTTGATTTACCTCTATTCCTGATTCATCTGATGAAGGATTGACCCCAACCAAGGATGGAGGCACATGCTTAAGAAGACTAAGCATGTTTAGAAAGGAAGTTCATTAATCCTTCATCCCTTTCATTTGTCTTTGTTATTTTTGATTCCCAAAGTTGACTTAGTTTAATAAACCTTAGTTGACTTGTTGACCTTTTACTAGGTTTGACTTGTTGACTATAGCTGACTTGACTTAAGCCAACATGCTAATCTATGTTTATTTTCTTTGTAGGTTAATTAGGAATAAGAAAGCAATGCTAGGTGGCGCATGGTGATTGGGGAGCATAAATGATGTGGAGAGAGTAAAGCAAAGGCATAAAGCATAAAGTAAAAGGCATAAAATAAGTGTACCTATGTACCTTTGGTCTCCTTTGTTTTTAGCACACTATGGCCACTTTTTGGAGACATATGAGACACATTCTTTTTCTCCTTTTGTGCTAGAACGAAATTAGCCTTGCACACACCATAGTTAGCTCTTTGTCTCTCATTTTTTGTAACCTTATTTGACCTAGTTTCTAGAAGCTAGGGTCAGGTTTTTGTAGAGACATCCTTAGGTATCTTTTATTTGCTTTGAGGCCCCTAAACTCATCTATATAAGGGGTGCTCCTAGACATGTAAAAGGGTTGAACATTTTGAAGTAAAAACACTCTTGTGTCTCAACCATTTGTGAGAGTTTCCTCCCTTGGGAGTGAATACTTTTAAGCCTTATCTTGCA
>Ga0214545_1001487_pt1 | contig 43851 bp, 17 predicted proteins | sample CNSS4metaG_FD_160064 | JGI IMG/M metagenome (GOLD analysis project Ga0214545, IMG submission 160064) | Root nodule microbial communities from cowpea collected in UCLA plant growth center, Los Angeles, California, USA - CNSS4 | ecosystem: Host-associated > Plants > Roots > Nodule | place: USA... | reverse complement strand
ATATATATATATATATATATATATATATATATATATATATATATATATATATATATATATATATATATATATAAAGAGCTTCTTTTTTTATATCCACATTTGTTTTCAATTTTTACCCTTTAAATAAAGGTTGCTTCTTATATTGAAACAATTATTTTATCAATTTTACTTTAAGTAACAAATTATTTCAAGTTAACTATTTTTTTTTTCGTTTTACCATTTTTTAAACTTAACATTTACTTAATTATAAAACTACCTACAAATTAAATAAAAGCTATTTGTAATAAAATTAAAAAATTATTTTAACCTTATAATCATAATAATATAATTATACTTTATTATATTTATTATCATATAAAAATTATAAACGCATACATGTCAGACATGTGTTTAAAAATGGTATAATCTCTCTTTAGCTAAAAGGAAATTTTGGAAAACAAATATGGACAAAAAAAAACGATAATCTCCTTTATACTTAGGTATAAATTTATACTATTTACAATTTCTTATTTCAAGACAAAAATTATAAATATAATATGAAACATAACGACTTCGTTACATAAGTCTATGAGACGAGTGTACTAGATGTCCAACCTTTGTACTTTTACAGAGTCTATCCCTTTATATTTTTTCTACATTGTCTATCATTTGTAGTTTTAAATTGTTTGCTATTTACATTTTGTTTGTATTGTCTAACCTTTGTATTTTTATAGAGTACACTCTTTATATTTTTCTACATTATCTATCCTTTGTAGTTTTGTATTTTCTACTCTTCACATTTCCTTTATCATCTAACCTTCGTACTTTTACATAGTAATTTTGAAATTCCAGTTTTACATAGTACTGAGGAAGTAATGATCTTGAAAGGAGAAATTGAGGTAATAAAGATGAAAAATGACGAGTTAAGTAATGATCTCTAGAGTCTCCAACAAGAATGTTCAGGCCTTAGGTGTGATAATGAAGAAAAGACAAGGATGTACCAAGAGCTATTTAGGAAACTGAGGGAAGAGAGAAATCATTGCTTTAGATTTAAACAAGATCTTGTTGCAGCCACGTTAAATTAACACTAAGGGCTCGAGAAAGGGATGCAACAACTTCATATGAGTAGTATAGAAATCAAATGTATGAAGAGCTTAAGAGAGATAAGAAGGAAGCAATAAAAAGATTACACGAGGCCCAGATTAAGATCAACAAGATGGAGCAACAAATGAATGAGATAACGATGACCTATGATATGAAGATGAATGAGGAACGTCTGCACCAAGCAGAATCAGAGAAAAGATATCAAGAGATGATTGCCCAGATGAATGACTACACATTGGAGCAGGAATGGAACATAGGACATTGGAAGAAATGCTTTTCGCAGTTGGCGGCCTTGGCCAATGGAGCCATCGAAGACATCCCACGATTACTATCTGAAGTTGAGTCTGCACTACCGATTTTTAATCCTCTAGAAAAGATTGAGACCTTTTTGGACCACTGCAAGAAATTAATAGGAGAGATGAAGAGCATGATATCTAGGGCTAGAAATTAGGTTTTCTTTTTAATGCATTTGATTTATGAGCTTTTTAGAGGGTGGAGTTTGTATTGACTCTTTTCCATGTTAATTTATTCATAGCTTTATAATTTTGTTTAAATAAACAAAAAGAAAAGGAAGGAAAAACATAATGTAAAACATTTATTTAAACAAAATTATAAAGTTGTGAGTAAATTAACACGGAAAAGAGTCAATACAAACACCACGCTCTAAAAAGCTCATAAATCAAATGCATTAGAAAGAAAACCTAATTTCTGGCCTAGATATCATGCTCTTCATCTCTCCTATTAATTTCTTGCAGTGGTCCAAAAAGGTCTCAATATTTTTCGGAGGATTAAAAATCGGTAGTGCAGACTCAACTTCAGATAGTAATCGTGGGATGTCTTCGATGGCTCCATTGGTCAAGGTTGCCAACTGCGAAAAGCATTTCTTCCAATGTCCTATGTTCCATTCCTGCTTCAATGTGTAGTCATTCATCTGGGCAATCATCTCTTGATATTTTTTCTCTGATTCTGCTTGGTACCGGTGTTTCTCATTCATCTTCACATCATAGGTCATTGTTATCTCCTTCATTTGTTGCTTCATCTTGTTGATCTTAATTTGGGCATCGTGCAATCTTTTTAATGCTTCCTTCTTATCTCTCTTAAGTTCTTCATACATTTGATTTGTATAGTATTCAGATAAAGTTGTTGCATATCTTTCTCGAGCCCTTAGTGTTAATTCGATGTTGGTTGCAACAAGATCTTGTTTAACTCTAAAGCAATGATTCCTCTCTTCCCTCAGTTTCCTAAATAGCTCTTGGTACATCCTTGTCTTTTCTTCATTATCACGCCTGAGGCCTGCACATTCTTGTTGGAGACTATGAAGATCATTACTTAACTTGTCATTTTTCATCTTTATTACCTCCATTTCTCCTTTCAAGGTCGTCACTTCCTTAGATTCTGCTGGTTGCGGTTGTTCTAAAGGAGGGAAGTCTGATTTAAAAGGTAGCTTTATCACTTTAACTATCTCCATAATCCATTGATTGTAAGACATCTTGTTCTCAATTATCCAGGACCTTGGATCTTCCTTCACACGCATAACTTCACCCCAAGCACACTTAATTTGTCGAATTAAATCAGGGGAAACTTCTTCCTCATAATGAGTCCATATGGACACCAAAGCTCCTGGATTTGGAGCGCCCCGAATGGGATACCCATATTGTCGTTGAGCTAGCACAAGATTATAATTCATGCAACTCCTTGTGCCTTTGAGAGGCACATTAGGAAAATTTTCACATGAAATGATACATGACCTAGATTGCCAAGGAAGGCACCATCTGATCTTTCCCCATTCAAATTTGCACAAAATTGAGTCCAATCCTTTGCCCCTTTAATTTCTGGCTTGTTTAATAAAACTTCTTCAACTGGACCTTCAACATTTTAAATACCCTTATTAATTCGTGAGATGAACCACACGTACAACACAGGTGGACAACATAGCATCTTCTTCTTCTTGAGCTCATAGCAAAGGTTTAGACTTTCGTACACATCAGCCAAAATTGCATTAATTGGGCTTTCTGAATGATTTTTGTAAGCCAAAAATACATTAATGGCGGTGTGGTCAACGATATTCTCCATGTTAGGGAAAAGCATGGCTTCGTACAGTGTAAGAGCTAACACGTCCATGAATGTTTCTCGAAACCCTTCTTTAGCCAGTTGCCGTAAACGCCACTGCAAATACCCTTGAGAGATGCCTTTCGAATTGCCCCTGGTAATCATTTTACTTTATAGCTCAACAGGGTGTGCTTTCAAGATTTCTTTTAACATAACAGTTGAGGTATGTTGACCTGAGTATTTGTAGGGGACCTTGCCCTTCACTGACAAACCCAAAATATGCTCAAATTCTTCTATTGTGGGTACTAACTGAAAATCTTGGAAGGTGAAACATTTTAACGGTGGGTCGTAGTATTGGTCCAAAGTTGTGATTGTTGCAACTTGAGCTTCCACTTTCAACAAACCTAATAAATTCCCATATTTCCTCTTGAAAGTATTCCTTGATATAGTCTTCATTCTTCCTGCTAACTCTCTCAAATTACTCAAATTGCTTTATGCAACCTTAATGGATAACTTTTTCTTCAAAGAAACAAAACCTAACTGCCCCCTGACTCAAAATTCCATGTTAATTTGCCTTTTCTTTTTAAACTTAATCACAACTTTATAATTTCGGGGCTAAAGTTAAATAAACATGATGAGATGACATGGCAAAACAAAAATACATGGATGCAATAATATGTCGTGCATGATTTTATTATTAATTCAAAATCAAGAGGAAAAAAAACCAAGGAATAAAAAGACGTGTATATCCCTTTGTGCCTTAACAAAGGTTTGGCGCCTAATGAATCTAAGGTAAAATACATTGGCTCATCGGGATGGTTTTCTAATACCTAAATACCATGTCATGCACATAATGTGTGTGTGTGTATGTGAAGGGAGGATAATGCATACTCAAACCCCCTCTATGCAAAAAAACTAAAAAAAAAAATCAGGCAAATATATATAACAATGTCATCTATCCTAGGATTCAAAACTCAAGCATAAAAATAAAGCAATATGAAGTGAAAAAAAATATATACAATAATAATAATAATAATAATAAGTGAAAAAAAAACTAAAAATAAAATAAAATAAATAAATATAAGAAGAAAAGAGGAGTGAAAAAAAAAAGAAAAAAAAATTGAAACAACCACATCAATTTTATATATTTAATTAAATGGTCTAACTCTTTAAAGTCCCCAATGGAGTTGCCATCTGTCACAACCAAAATCGTGACGGGATGACGAACCGAAAATAAAGTATTAAAAAAAACGTTTGGAGTCGCCACCATAGTTATTATAGGAAACAACGGAAAACCATTAAAAAAAGAGCAAGATCTACGAAAACATATTTGGGGTACGAGAGTTGGTTACGCGTAGGGAATGTGTTAGCACCCTACAACACCCATCACCCATCCTAAGACAGTATCTTTATTTAAAATACAAATGAATGTGGTCTCCTCTAAATGTTTATTTTCCAAAATAATAAAAATAGAAAATTCAAAAGAAACAAAAAAGATTTTTGTTTTTTGGGCCCGACAAAGATTAATCGTTGCTCATATGTATCTCTATTCATAATGAAGAATCAGGGTCACGTAGTTTTTTATGAAGAAATCCATTTGAAAACAATTTGTTTGAAGACGTTGATATTATTTTTTTTTATATTTTAAAATTTTGTAGTTTTTTTAGTAATCTTATAGAAGAGCAAAGGTATTAAGTACTAAGATGACGCAAACGGTCACACAAGCACTTATGTCTTTCAAAATTTAAAAGTATACTTAAATTATTTATTTATTATTTAAAAAAAAAACTTTCAAAATAAGATAGGATACAAAAAAACGTGTGACTATTATATATCCGTAATTTATAAAAGATTAGAAAATAACGTTTAGGATTAAACATATTATTTTATTATTTGTAAAAGGTTAAATAAAAAGTTAAAGAAGAAAAACTTAATATGAAAAACATGGCACAACATATTCATACGATGTTAAAACATGATATCTTTCACTTATTCATGCAACAACGTTCACAACTTGCAATCAACAAACATTAATTATAAAATCAATGAATCCAAAAATGCATGACAGTAATGCTTTTCCCATATCAAAAATAAATAATGAAAACAACAAATTCAACCAAGATCATAACCAAATCTCAAGAAAGATTGCATAACACAACAAAAATTAATTTTTGTGAACCTGAACGGGATATCGGATTTACAATAGTTGTGTTGGAACATCAAGAAACATGTGGGGATCGAAGGTGAGTGAGTTTTTTATATGCGAGGGTTAAAAGAAATTGTGTGCTTAGGGTGAGAGAGAGGTCTCCAGAATCTTGAGAGAAAAAGAAATTGTCCTTATTCTTTTACTTGATGAGTTTATATACACAACATTATATATTTAATAAAGTCAGTCTTGATTACAAAGAAATTTGAAAGGCAAGAATTAGTCTTAATATTATCACATTATGGGAATCAAATCAAACAAAATCTGAGCACAAAATCAAACGTGATCAGAAAAATTGATTCTAATTAGTAAGAGATATTGCTTAGAATCATATTACTACTTTCTTTATAGGGAGAAGAAGTGTTATAAAATCAGAGCATGAAATCAATTATCCTTGAAAAAAAACGATCCTAAATATTAGGACAAATTCTACTTCTAAATATTAGAATCCCATCATTAACTTATTGAGTTGGAGCAGAAATGACAAAGCATAGAGTGGGGGGTGAGAATATAAAATTTTGGTCTGTTGTTAGTTGCAAGAAGATGCAGTGTGGGTGGATAGAGTATTTTGGGCTAAAATAAAAACAAGGCATCAAAAGAAAATACATAAAAGATCAAAACAATCTTTTTCTTTTTATTTATTATTATCATATTATTATTATTTAGAAAAAGAAAAAATAATTACTTATTTTTATATTAATTTTTATTTGTTTATTATTTATTATTTTTTAAATATATTTTATTATTAATTATTCTATTATTTTTATTAAGCCGGACGAAATTAGATGTTGACAATATTCAATAATTTCTTTATCGTTTATATTTTTATTGTTAAAGAGTGTACACTTTACATTTTTCTACATTGTCTAATAATGTTTCTTTTAAAATTAAATTTGAATTCTTAATTTTGATTAACTTGATCTCAATATATTATTTAAAATAATTATATACAATATATTTTATTAAAGAAGAATGTAAATAACTTAAATACATTTTTATCATAAGAAAAATAAAAATATTATTATTTAATTTTATAAACTAAAATACTTATATTAAATTAAATTGTAATATATTTTTGTAAACTCAAGTTAACGTAATAAATATAGCATAATTTTTAAAATTTGGTACGTTTCATTCAAAACATTTTGAAATGATAGATATAATTTTGATCCATTTTTTATGATTGTACTTAAGGAGGCCATGTACTATAAGGAAAAATGCATATATATGTTATTTGGTTCACTTGAAAACTTGATTTAATTGTTGAGTTTGTTCATATTACAAAAACATACACCTCAATAAAATGTCACAAAAATGTTGTCCTTGAAAGTATAGATTTTCCTTCAAAACAAATTCAAATCATAAGTATAGTTTTATTTTGACAAAAAACTGAGAGTGTTGTTGCTGAAACAAAAATGAAGTGTTTTCTTAAACTTATGTAAAATAAAAAACATGGAGGGCAAAAAATAGTTTTATCCTGAGATTTAATTTATATTTTATAGGCAAAGTAGGTAGAAAAAAAAATAATTGACTGAAAAAATATTTCCTCTCTCTTGTACAATCATATTTTTTAATAGAATATCAGGTAGTAGAAGGACAAACTTAGATCCAATTAGGAATATATTATTCATCTTGAGAAATCAGGTCGGAACCCAAACAATTAGGACTATACAAATTCTAACTCATTTTTTTATAGTTATTGTTCAAATATTTTAATATTTTCTTCAAATCATTGTTAGTTCACTGTACATACTATTATCAACATCTAAAAATACACATGCCATATATTGATATTTCTCAATTTTTTGTTTAAATAAATTACAAATATTTACTATTTTTTTAATAATAATAAAAAATTTAAAATCAAATTAACCCGTGCATATCACGGGTACAAAAACTAGTACTTAGATAAAATTAACTGATGTAGAACAAAGTTATGAATTAAACGGACTAATATATATCAAAGCAAAGACAAATAGAACTTATAAAAAATCTTTGATTATGTGAATCACACATTGTTTGAGTTTGCATTTATTAGTACCTACTTTTTTAGAGTTGGCATTTAAAAATTATGAATTAAGAATTAATTTTATTTATATTTTTAAAGTTAAAAGGCTGTGTTTTATCTTGTCTAAATCGAATAACTTTTGAAATCTAATTTGCAATATGATTTAAATCATTTAAAAACATCAAACTATTTTTATTAATTAATTAAATAATAATTGCTTACTTAATTGTATTACACTTCCATTTTTAAATTTATTTTATGTTATTAATTGTATTAAAATTCGTCAAATTCAATTATGATGAGTTGTTGTAAAGTCCATCATATTTTTAGCACTACATACATAGGTATGAAAGAAGGGCTATTGCTTCTTGCATCCCACAGTAATTAGCTGTGTGTGTCCCCACGACAATATTAGGAAAAGATTCAAATACAAAATTATATGACAAATTATCAAAACAAATCAATCATTTAAGTGGTGTGAACCACTTGTCTCAATTGCTTAAGATAATGTGTTTTTAATTCTTATAAATTAAAGGGAAATAAGGAGATAATAATTCAAATTACGATCCAGGTTTGTGTACTTTTGCATTTTTGTTTTAATTGATTTTTTTTTCGATATATATTTTGTAATTGAGCGGCTAATAATTTAGGAAAATATTTATTAATTTCTTACTCTTATCTTAAATAAAATTAAAATTTTATTTGTTAAATTACCATATATTTGCCACTGGTTTAAACTTTTTTAATAAATTACTTTAATTAATAAATATTCAATATAAAAATAAATATTTATCCACCAGAATCCAAACAACGCCAATGGTAACAAAAAGTAATTTCTTCTTATTCCTTCAACTATGAGGCATTGTTCGTTGCTTCCTTTGCCGACTCACTCTTTCTTACACCCTTTTTTGTTTCTTCCATTTTCTTCTCGCGCGCACCACTCTTATTCTCTCTATTGCCTACTTACTGTTCGACGAAATGCTCCAAGCATGCACTTCCTCACCGCACCCTCCCTTTCCCTGTTCTCGCCTCACCTGATCCCGTCCCTTGTCGCCCCGCTCTACTTCCCCGGCTCGACCGGGCGGGCGCGCCGGTTTGAGGTGGAACCTGGTTCGGTTCTCCATTCTTCTTGGAGGGGGACCTGCTACAAGGGTTTGTGCTGGTCCTGTACTGGGTTCTTGCGGCGGTGTAAGGATTGGGGCGGAGAATTTTCCTCTCTCGAATCCGAAATTCTGGAGTTTATGCAGAGTTCCGATAAGCCCGAAGCGTTTCCCACCAAAGAGGAGTTGGTTGCTGCAGGGAGGGTGGATTTGGTTAACGCTATTGTCAACGAGGGAGGGTGGCTTGCGTTTGGGTGGGAATTGAATGGCAGGTCCAGTGGGATTGGCGGTCTTGAAGATAATTGTAGCCATGGAATTGACGGTTATGCCACTCAGGTTTCTGGGGTTTCTTCACCTTCTTCTTCTTCTTCCCAAACAGATGACTCAGTGTGAGATTCCGTTATCTTTTTTGTCTCTTGCTTTTCTTGATAACCTGTTTCACATTTTCCCGCGTGTGTATCTTTTGGAATTTCTTTTTGCTGTATGTACCTGGCTTGAAGTGCATGGGGAAGGTTTGAAGGCTGCATATGGGCCTTGGAGGGAGGCTTGAATTTGCCACCAACATTCTTGTAGGTTGGATGAAATGGAGTAGTGACATGGGTGTTGTTCTTGACAGAAAAATATAGGTGAAGCTTTAGGGGTAAATATACTGCATAGTTACAAGACTTTGGAATTGAATGTCAGGTCGTACAAAACTAACAAGAGAATGGAATAAATATAGAAGAAATGAGACTGTTGCGTTGGACTAGACATGATAGGATTAGGATGCATTGGAGAGAAAGTTGTAGTGGCAGTGGCACCTATTATGGGAAAGAAGGTAAGGGCTTTGTCTTAGGTGTTTAAGCATTTTGTTGACAAAATATGTTGAAATCCCATTGCCAATTGAGGAGAGTAAATCAAACAAAGGTTAGCCCAATTGCTAGAGGTAGAGTAGACCCAATAAAGCTACAGAAAAAAGGAGAGATTTAGAGAACATTGATTTATCAGTAGATATGAGTTGTGATAGAACATTATGGCGTGGTTTAATCGTTGTGTTTGACCACACTTAGTAGGAAAAGGCTTGGCTATTGTTGCTTAATTTAGCAAGAATGATCTAATTTATAGGTATCCACTTTTTTTTTTCCTTCCTCTATATTGTTCCTGTTGTCAAATAGATGAATCTGATGTAAGTTCAAGTGACAAGCGAGGTTTTGAGTGTTAATTTCTGGTATGCAGAGAAATTGAAGCTGACAATGAATCTGGCATTGCGGGAATATTGAATCGATTGGAGAAACAAAGAAGTAGATCTTTTGGGCTTGGCGTAGATAATATTTCTCCTGAAAATAATGAAGACGGAGATGAATGGGATCATAGAACGGCTGTGGATGCAGTAAGTAATTTTTATCCCACTTCAAATGTTGTTAGTTAGTTTTTCCAGCACTTCTTACATCATAGGCTAGTATTGTACATCATATGCTAGTATTGAGAAAATATTACATATTATGAAGTTTCGAAACATTTGAGTTATGAAATTTTCTGTTTAACATTCACACTTCCAATGTTTCTCATATTATATATTTCTACCTATCTGTTAATTTTACTGTTCAATGAACATGTGAATGAGCTGTTGCACACTGAAGCTGAGAGAATCAATTTTTGAAATATTATAGTTTTTATGCTCTTCAGTCTTCACTATGTTGAATTTTTTAAAATATTTCATTTTTTATCTCCTCTGTTTTATAGATAGCTACTGGCCTTGAAAATAATAGCAGAGCACCCTCATTTAGCCCCACAAGCAGTCATCCCAGTGGTTCTCAGATCAAACCTGATCAGCATGGGTCACAATTAGGTACTGAAAATTCAGAAAACTCAGTTAAGCCAGAGTCATGGCGGAGTTGGATTGTTCAGAGAAATGGTTTTCCAGATGCAGATTTTGAAGGTATCTTTACGTTTTCAGAACATGTCTTATTATTGTAGTGGGGATCAACTGATATCTTTGTAATTGTGTCAGATGCTGAAATTATTCCTAGTGAAACTCAGAAAGGAGGCATGAGAAGGGAGTTTTCGTCTGAACTTATAAACAATGAAACAGGATTATATTCTCTTGATGGAAATGCAAGTCACAATGACATTAAATCCCGTATCCAGCATCTGCAATCCGAGCTATCTTCTACCCTTCACTCGTTGAGGTCTAGCTCAGATAAAATTACCAAGCAGATAGTGAGTGTAACTATATCTAATACTGAATTTTTGCTGCAGTTCTCTCTCACTGAAGTTCGTTTAGCTCATAGCATGTTTTTCGCTTTGTGATAAGTTGGGACTGACTTATGATAAGAAAAAATTGCTGCCAGTTACTTTAGATACCAGAGGGGTTTTCGTGCGCAACTTGTTTTGGTTGAGAAAATCACACAAGCCAAGGGAGTTAATACTCAACAAGAATAAAAACACTATATACTATATATTGAACAATAAACCCAAGAATTTGAATGTTACTAAAATTTTGCGTTAAATCAATGTAATATATTTTATTGAAGAAGTTTAATTCTTGCTTTCCTTTTACCCGAAACCTTTTATTTATTTTTTTGGACATTTCTCTTTGTCTCTGCTCTTAGTACGGACTTAGATATATGCTGTGTGGCTGTGTGCTTTGACTGCTGTTAGCAAGGAGTTGTTCTACTTTCTTTACCGTAAGCAAAACGAAATATGTGGTAGCTAGTAGCTACTCCTACGCTAATGAAATCTCGTAGTAACTGTTCAATGTCTTAAACTTTCTGACACTGCTCTCAATTTACTGTCAAACCTTATTATGAAGGTCTCTCCTTGGGATCCTAAACTAGTCCTGATCTGCATGCTGCATTTTCTTCAATAGGTCCATAAGAGCTCTTCTGATGATCTGGCAAAGCTTTCCGATGCTTGGGAATTTCAGGAAAATGAGATCATGAATGCTCAGGACAAATTGCGTTCTATACAGGCTAAGTTGGCAGTGTTAGAAGGAAAGATGTCATTGGCAATAATGTATACCCAGACACCAGTCATTAATATGTCATATGTATAGATAGATAAATAACATATTGACAATATTGCATCTTTTCTCCCAGGGATGCACATAAGTTAGTCGAAGAAAAGCAGATGAAGATTAGTAAGGCTCAAAAGGCTTTGCACATGCTGAAGACTACTTGTGTAGTCTGGCCAAATAATGCTTCAGAAGTATTTTTAACGGGATCATTTGATGGTTGGTCCAACAAGGTCTAATCTCTTCCCAGTAACTTTATTTGTAGATATTACAGCCTGCATGCGTGTACATTTTTCTGAAAAAAAAAGTTTTTTTTAATTAAAAAAAATGTGTTTAAGTGTTTAAAAAATATAACAATAAAAAACAATGTTAGTGATTTATATCATAAAAATGCTTCACCAATAACTCAACCATTGGTGTGTATTACAACTATTCATAATGCGACCTTTCTCGAGAAGCATATTATGATTCTCACATTCTAAAAATGGGTTCCATTCCATTTTATGTTTGTCTCGGGGGTCACAACTGACCTTGTTCAAGGATAAATCACTTAAGGATTGGCGCATTCAACATGGGTTATGGATTCATAAATCACTATTTGCTAGGTCAATTGTTTGATAAAATTAGAAATCAGATTGCTTTCCTTATTGTCAATGTATTTTGCAAAATCAATTTTGACTCGGAATGATCTAATGCATGCTTAAGCATAACTATATTTTCCAGATTACTTTATTGAGCGCAATTGACTTAAATGCATAAAATATTTAATTGATAGTAATTACATTGCAGAGAAAGATGGAGAGGTTAAGTAGTGGTATATTTTCTGTGAGCTTGCAGTTGTATCCTGGAAGATACGAGGTTAGTTGTATATTATCTGCTAATGACTATTGATGTTGTGCCCAATAAGATAGATACACGTAGCAGGCATATTTTAATTGTTTTTTGTTGCAGATGAAGTTCATTGTAGATGGAGAATGGAAAATTGATCCGTTGCGTCCTATTGTAACCAACGATGGCTATGAGAATAATCTTTTTATAGTTAGTGAATGATGGAAGAGAAAGTTAGCCTAAGATAATATCTTTGGAACACAGGAGGGATGACATGCACTAGGTTAGTTACCATTTTTCCCCGATTTTTTCACTTTTGTACAAAATGTTCGGTGAGAAGTTCATTGATTCTTTTACTTAGTCCACGTACTAGTACTTTTAGTTTTAGATGTAGATATCTTGACTGATAACAACTAAACCCACTCAATCATTTTTAACATGTTCATATAATTGTGGTCGTATCAGTACGAGTAAATGGTAGTAATAATAAGGTTACATAACCACCTTGCTGTTTTAAATGTTGTTTTTGGCATACTTTCTCTTATCAATTGTAAAAGATGAGAAATGGTTCAATGCAGTGTATTTTCCATTTCTGGAAGTTAATGGTTTGAGATTTTTTCATTTCTGGAGGTTAATGCTTTGAGATCGAAATCTGGTAGATATTTATTTTTCTTTTATTTATTTATTTATTTATATATGCTTCTTCAATTGATGAGCAGTGACGACGGAACAAAACCATATTTGACATTCCTAAGTCCCAGTCAATTTGAATATATAAAAAGGGAAATAATTCCTTTCACTTTCTGTTGGAAGAATGACAGTTATTAAATGGACTAAAAAGGAGTTTTAGCAAAGTGTCCATAAATTGGAAAATCTTGAACAGCTATCATCTATTTTTTGGTAATTGAGAAGAGGATCACCCATAGTCACTTCCCTTCAAGGTTCTCAAATTTGTGAGGGTCCAGTAAAATGTTGCCTGAATCCAACATAATATTTAAGCAGAAAACTTTCTGGGAATGTTTCTTGGAATGTACCATTTCTATCACTCTCATAGGAAGTTCAGGCCAGGCCGATGGTAAATGTAAACTTCAATTGAGGAGGATTTAGGGCATGGTTACAGCAAACGTGAACCCACTTCCACAGAAAACTTTAATTGATTCAGCTTCATTCAGATCATAACCTAGATTTACTGTAACAGGACTGATTTGGTCGCGAGTATCTCCTAAACCAAGTTGACCGTGCTCACCCCAACCCCATGTCCTTATTTCGCCATTATCTGAAAATAGGAGGGAAATAAGTCAGAACTTTTATGTCATTCAAAACTCCTCAAGAACCAAAAGAGTACAGCTTGCCTGTGACAATGACAGAATGTTCGGCTCCGGTAGCAATATCAGTAATCTTCATCCCTTCAAGGCCAGGGACTTTCTCCACATTGACTTCTCTTAAATCTACTAAATATTACGCAATGACAAGACATAATATAAATATAAGCATTCTCCATGACAAGAAAAAATTCGCATCTTTCTCCCCCAAATAAATTATCTATGAATTTATGCAGGTTCATGATGATTATGACAGCGAATCGATAGTTTAAATCTAGTAATATGGAACTCGATGGCAATAAGTTACGTTCTAAATATCAGAGATGTATGCAACAAGGAAGTACAAAAATTATTATGTCTTTATTGTTCAACGTTAACTCTAATGCATTACCAGGTACATGCATGGCTTGGGGGCTTATGTTCTGAAGATCACTAAGCACTCCAAGGTGGTTTCCACCTAGCATATAAACCTCTCCCTCACCTGAGTAAAGAAATTGACAACAAAATGTACTTATTAAATAGGGAATTGATAGAAATGTGGAAATCATTAAATTTGTTGGGTATTTAATTCAATGTCAAGAAATACCAGTCATAGCTAAAGCATGGTTCCATCCAAGAGCTACTTTGATAAAATTCAATGAAGAGTTTAAGCAATGAGGAACGGGAGCATCTTCAAAGCCCTTGAAGCCTCTTCCCCAAGTATAAACGTGCCCATCAACTAAAGATATTATAGAATAATTTTAGAGAACAATTTAGTGCCACAGATATCATGAAGGGGAAAGTGGTGGTGTTACCAGATAATGCAGCACTATGATCTCCATTTGCAGCAATTCCAATGATTTCAACACCATCAAAGCCAGTAACAGCTCTAGGAACATTAACAGATTTGACCTTATCATTGCTGACACCCAGCTGACCACGCTTCCCAGAGCCAAATCCATAAACTTGATTTCCTACACAATCTGCATCACAACGCCCTTTGCTAAATAAAAGAGCAATATAACAAACACATTCTAGGCACCAATCCAATACCTTTCAACAACACAAGGGAATGGCGCATTCCACATGCAACCTGGGCAACACGCTGATCACCAAAGCATGGCAATTTTACAGGAGAACAGTGTGAGGCATAATCCCCATGCCCCAGTTGACCAAACGTGCCATCCCCACAAGTGAAGACGCACCCAGAATCTGAAAACCAACCAAGAAGAACAAATCAAAGGAAAAAAAAAAACACTTTCAACAGAAAACAAAACCAGGTAACCCCAACATTCAACAAAACCATTGAAGACACAGTCAGAAGAGTGCAAACCTGAAACAAAACCTGAGTGGCTCCACCCAGCAGCGACATGGGTTATGAAGTATCCATCCAATGACGTTACACCCTTGGGAACCAAAGCGTTACTCACAACCTCTCCATGGCCTAGTTGCCCAGAATTGCCCCTACCCCATGAAAATACCTTCCCAGCTACAAATTATCATCATCATCATCATTAGTTTAACATAACCTTAACATGAAGAAAGATTACAAATTAATTGGAAGAGAAAAAGAAGAGAAAAAAGACAGATGAAGAACGCTGTTATACCATACCAGAGGTCAAGGCTATGACATGAGCGCCGCCACATGCAAGGGAGGAGATGGAAGAGAGAGAGGGTTGGTGAAGGAGTTGAGGGAAGAGCTCATCCTTAACAATCTTTGTTCCTAACTGACCCTCGGTTCCAGCACCCCAACTCCACACAACTTGTTCTCTTTTTTCATCTTTTTTCTCTGTTTTTTCGGATTCTTCCATCACCGCTTCATGTCTCTCCCCTGTCTTCCCAGTATCACTGTTACCCCCATCAATCACGATTCACACTTTCTTTGTAATATTTATATTTAGTTTGTTCTTTTACTTTAAATTAATTTTATATTTTATATTTTATACCAAGCACGAAGGACACCGACCCGACTTTTTCTAAAACAAACTAAACCCTAATTAAGATTAGAACTACCTGCAGCTCTTCTTCCTTATCACCGCAGACCACAACGCCTCCAACAGTCAGGGCCGCCACTGCACGTCCCACCGCCGGCGAGAGACGACGCTGACGCCGACGGTCACCCCCGGAGCATCACCGCCGAGAACCAAGTTTCCCGAATTGTTCCCTCTTGTTTTTTCTATCACGCACACGTGGAGTCAGGGTTTTCTCCTTCACTCTCATCCGCGGCAGCCCTTGCCCTCTACATAACCAGCGCCGCCGCTACCCCCTGGCCGACCTTTCTTTGTTCTTCTCGCGCGAGCCACACCGGGTCCTGGAAGCCACGGCACCGAGCCCCACTGTCGCGCTACCAACCATGATCGAAGCCGCCGTTGATCTGCTCATTCGAACTCCGACTCGCCGGTGGCACTCTCTGCTTTGATTGGACGTGTGTGATTTGGGAATATGAGACGCGAGTGTTTGGTGTTGGAATGGGGGTTCCGTTCGGTGAATGGGGGTCTCTGTTTTTTATTTTTGATTTTTACGCAGGTGTAAGATGAAGATGATGGTGGTGCGTGAATGAGCTGCACTGGCCGAGAATAAGTAAATGGAGGTGTTGGAAAATGAGATCATTGTTCCTGAATTTTTTGTGTGTTTTTTTTTTTCAGATATAATGGATTGAATGGCTGGGTACGGTGGGTTGGGTTCTGTATTTTTCCATGTTTTTTGCAGGTGGAAGATGAAGGTGAAAGCACCGGAAGGCTAACTGGTGATGGAGAAGTTTTTGTTGTGTGATCTATGTATGATGATTGATGGTTGAGGGAATGATGTATTTGGGTTTCTGTTTCTTGGGACGAAAAAACTGAAGAAGAAAGGGTTGGCGTGAGAAGGTGAGGCCGTGAGGATTGAGGGAGAGGGTGGTTTTCGGTTGTGCCACCATGATGGGTGAAGATCGTTAAGCACTTGACCAACAACAGGACATGTGATTATTCGAATCAAGAGCCAATCAGTTAAACACAGATAAATGCAGCAAACACAGTGTATCATGTTCGTTTATGACATTCAAGTTGAAGATGAAACACAAAGCTTAACACACATACATCATGCTCACTCAAACAAACAAACATTGAAAGTCCAGAACTTACCTCTTGGAGCTCTCTCTGTGCTGGTGGTCTTGAGTTCCCTTACTCCTGTTCTGTTGTTGTAATCTTTTTCCTCCTCACTTTTTTCTCTTTTTTTTTTTTTTATCCTGGTTCTGTTGTTGATCTTTTTCCCCCTCTATTATCTTTTGTTATTTTTATTCGATGAGGATGAATGATCGCAAAATGGAGAGGTCATTGGGATTTTTTTGTTGCTGGAAAAATTTGTGAGGTTTGAATGTGAATATCCCTTGGATGGAGATGAAGGTTGAGAGAATAGAAAATCACTTGCGAGATGAGTGGTAGCCGATATGCTTTTCTGTAAAAATTGGAAGAAGAGAAAAGGTGATTATGGAGATAGTGGATGTGTGTAATGGGGTCAAGAGTTGCGTGTGATCCCTGCTCTGGGAACAGGTGACCCCAAATGGGATGAAGTTTCCTGCCATTCAATTCTTTCAACATTGCAAGCAATTCCACTCTCATGCAAAAATGTATGGCAGTCTAAGCCTAAGCCTAAGCCTAAGCTTACTACAACAACCTAATCTTTAGTTTTAAAGGTCTCACTCACCAATGTTTAACAAATCCATTAAGTAAATCATCCCAAATCATCTATATTTGCGGGGATGAAGATATAGGTTTTGTTCTCATCTAGGTGATTTCTGTGCACGAGTGATGGGAAGCGTAGAAAATTTTTGAGTTCCTCTTTGTTGATTTAAAAGCAATTTTTTTTATTGATTTAAAAGCAAAGAAAAGTGACGATTTGAGGGATTGGGATGTACTCTCATCTCTCTATCATGAAGAGATTAGAGAGTGATCGAGGTTTTTTTATGTAATTACCCTTATTATTTTATTTGAAATAAATTAAGTATGGTGTTGTCTTCTGGAATTGAAATGAAGAGAACAATGCAGATTCTTGATGCATGAATAAGATAGATTCCTGATGCATGAACAGTATAGATTCCTGAGGACATTTTGATCGTTGAGTGTCTTCAATGAAGCATTCAATTATCATTAATAAGTTGGAATGCAATTGGTGTGTTGTATTAGCTGGGAAGAACTGAGTGTGCACTTCAGTTGTAGGAGGTGACGGGAGCTTCTTCCCTACCATTGTAATGCACTTTTCCTTTCTTTGTTTTCATTTGAATACCATTGTCATGCATTTTCCTTTCTTTCTCTTCGTTTAGAAAACTCTGCTGGACTTGCTACCTTTCCACCACTACGGTTTGTTGAGAAGAGACATGGTGGCGAGCACGATAGAGGTTGGCGACTCGCCGGATAGGTCATGGTGCGGCGGAGTTGACATGGTCTGCTGGAATGGGATGTATTTTTTTGTTGTTTTCGCAGACAAGTATGGAACCTGTTAAGTTATTTTGGAACCGATTCCAAAACTCTTTGAACTCTATTTAACTGATTGTTTGTTTTTGGAACCTGATCCATTTCACTTTCCATGCATGCATGAACGCCTTATAACAGGCGAGGAATCCCATCATTGATATCATCTACCATTGACCCATACGGAAAATTTTTCGATCCAGTAAACGAAAATGACTCTTGTTGATGTTTATCGAAGTCATCATCATCACAAAGCACATTTGAATTGTTATCTATACTAATGATAGCACATTTGAATTGCTGATAACCCATTCCAGCTTCACTATTAGCATGACCATTACCATGCCTCGAGCTTCCACTGAGTGCATTATCCATAGCTAAAGTTAAAAATACCATTCATTGCATTTATGTGATAGGAACTGATACGCGTTTTGGTTGGTGAAGGGCTTCATAGCAGCGAGAATGGTGTGGTTGGAAATGTTTTTTTTACATTAAAATATTAAATTTTTTAAATCAAATAAATTTTTGTTATTCTTTCAATTAATAAATATTTAAAATATTTTTATTTATGATAATAATATATGAGAAACTAATAACAACTTATCTAAATATCATTTTATTATACTTTTTTAACACCAAGGACAATTAGGTCACTTTACATTTTCATCTATTAAATTTAATTTTTTTTTAGTCACATCGATCAAATTTTTCACAAACTTTTACAAGAATTACTCTCAAATTTACTCTAATATCACCCCCAAATTCTTAAAAAAGAACAATATAAATATCATCTTCTAATCAAGCTAAATGAATCATCTCCCTCTCCCTCAAATCATCACCCACAAAAGAACATACCCATAAACTCAAATCAGATATCTACCTCTTAAATCACTTCAAATTCATTGAAACCTCTTAAATCACTTCAAATTCATTGAAACTATGTGAATACTTGCTCTCAATCGTTCATTAACAGTAAATACGACGAAAAAAATGCACATTTACATTTAGAGTTGTGATGTGAGTGGCTTAATAAGTATAATACTTATTATTAATAATAATAATAATAATAATAATAATAATAATAATAATAATAATAATAATACAATAATCAAATATAAAGCATTCTAACATAATATTATTGAATAATAATACATTATTTATTTTATTATAATATAATATTTAAATTAAAATTATTTTTAACCATTGACATTGTATTTTAAATTAAATTCAATTAATAAAAAAATAAAAATTTATTTTATAATAATTTAAACTATAAGGACAAAATTGTAATTTAAATTTGAATCTATTAAAACATTCTTTTCATATTTATCATATCCATTAAATTATTTACAAAATTTTATCAACTTTATCTTTAAATCTCTTTACGTATTTCTTTAAACAAACAACACCACAATTAGGGATGACAACGGGAGACAAGGATAGTGTCTATCTGTAACCCGATCCGTGACAAAAAAAAATTCACTCGTTACTCACGCGGGTATCTGTTTAAAAAAATACCTGAAGGTGTCTTAAAATATGTGGGTACCCGTGGATACCCGCAAATATTAAAAAAAAATTAAATATTTAAAATTAAATTTAAATAAAAGTACAAAAAAATGTAAAATAAAATATAAATTATATTAAATTTAAATTTAAATTTAATTTAATCTAATAAAATATAAATTTAATTTAATTTTCACTAAGTTTAACTTAATAAAACATAATTTTAATTTTAATTTTTTACGGAAAACGGGTACCCGTAAGTATGGATAATATGATAATCGCACCTGGTATGTTTATAAGCGGTTATTAAAATATCCGCTACCTACAAGTACCAACTATCCATCACATATTTTATATACGGATATCTAACGTGTATTTTTGTCATCCCTAATCACAATCTTTCATCCATTCTTTTAAATTTATCTACTCACTCTTTCAAATTCATTTTTCAATCCAAATACACTCTGAAACTCCTACACACCGGCCACTTCCGGTTAATCAAAATAGGTAGAGAGAGGTATGCCGTAGAATTTAGAATTAGTTGACTTTTTCACTTTTTCTATTTTCTATTTTATTTTGAGATTAACTTTCCCTCTTCTTTTTTCTTTTTTCTTTATATAAATAAAATAAAATAAAACTACAAATAAAATAAATATAAGATAAAAACATAAAGTAAAATGATATAAGATAGAAATAATAAAAAAGGGATAAAATGAAATTAAACTAAATAAAATAAAATTACATAAAATAAGATAAAAGAAATATAGATATACTAATTAAGAAACATTTTTATTTTACATTTTCTTTTTTTTTCATTGAACTTTAATTCTTGTTTTTAACTTTTTTCATTTTTATATTTTTCGAAAAAAGAATAAAACAAAATAAAATAAGAAAAGTAAACAAAAAAAGATTAAAATTAAAATCAAAATTAAAATAAAAAAAATTGAATTAAAATTAAATAAAAAATAAAAAGGATAAAAAAGAAATAAAGAAATAAAGAAACAAGATTAAATAAAATAAAATGGTTAAAATACTCCATTGGTCCTCGTTTTGGTTCAGAAATCTCAAATTGGTCCTCGTATTTTAATTGGTCTCAATTTCGTCCTCGTTTTTGTAATTCAGTATTAAATCAGGGCAATCGTTAACTGTTGACAAACGGCGTTTATATGTGATGATGTGGCTGTAATGTTCAATCTTACGTGTCAATGAGTTGTGGTTGGCACCTTAAACAACCATTGTTGTCTTCTCTTTTAAGAAGGTAATATTGGGAGAGGATAAGTGTTTGAATTTGAAAGAGGGTGCGGAAGGTTTGTGGTCTCCTCTGTTTTGCTCATCCTGCACCGGTAATGTCTCCCTCTCATTCTTGCTCGTCCTCGTCCTGCACAAATTCTACCATTTCTTCTCATGGGGGTGTGGGGAGGAGGTTTGATTTCGCACCTCTTTGCTATTGCGGTGAGAAGGCAATCATGAGAACTGCTAAGAACAAGGGAGAAAATTTTGGAGATGCCCAAAGTTCAAGATATGAGATATGGAAATGAATTTAGTTCTGTTTTTTGTGTATGTTGTTTTTGTATTTTGATTTTGGAAAACCTAATTTTGCAATTGGGGGTTTTTTGTTTCGTTTGATAGGGTGGAAGTGAAGAAGTTGTTGGCTGGAACTTTTTTTTCATGGTGCAGTGAAAATGTAATTGAAGAAAAATGTGGTCCTACTTCACCTTCGTCCACGCACATGGGGTTCGCAATCCACGCCTCACACTGATTTTCCCAATCCAATCCCTAATTTCCTAATTACAACATTTAGGGTTTTTCAAGCACTATGTTATTTTTAATTCAATCCATGCAGTCACTGTGCCGTTCTGAAAAATAATAAACGCCACGTCAGAAAATCAAAACCAAGTTAACGTTAAAAAATTTAACATTGTTAGTGATTACCCTGATTTAATACTGAATTACAAAAACGAGGACGAAATTAAGACCAATTAAAATACGAGGACCAATTTGAGATTTCTGAACCAAAACGAGGACCAACGGAGTATTTTAACCAAATAAAATAGATAAAATTAAATTAAAGTTAAAGTAGGATGAAAATAAAAGTAAAAATATATCTATACTTAAATCGATATTTATCTTTTTTTTTTCTTTCTAATTATTTTTAAAGTCAAAAGTTTATTTCTTATCCAACCAAAATGTTCACACCCACCGATCACGATTCACACTTTCTTTGCACCTTTATTTTTATAATCTTTCCTCTTACCATATTTATATTTAGTTTCATCTTTTACTTTAAATTAATTTTATCTTTTATATTTTATACCGAGCACATCTGAACTGGCTTTTTTTTTAATTTATACGTCACCTTATTTTATTTTCTTTTCTATTTTTAAATACTTGTAGTGGAAACAGTAAAAATAACTTCAATATTTTAGACTAATTTTTTAGTTTAATTCTTTACTTCCGAGATTAAATTTATGTTGTTCTTTTTAAAAGGGAATAAAGAAAAGGCCATTTGTTTGGTTTGAAATTAATTCTGGTAATATTTTAAATATATTAACTGTTAAAAGATAATAAAAAACATTCTCTCAAATATTTTCATTACACGTTATTGCTTCTCATCGTTACCACAATTAAAAATTTAAGGACCTCCAGTCTCTCCCCTACATTTATTTTTAGTGGACATTTAAAAATGAAAACATAAATGAGTAACTGAAAAACAGAAATTGAAAAATATTCAAATATTGAATTAAAAAATAAAATAATAATAATAATGTTACGAGAAGAAAACAAAAACTCCATAAACTAGTAAACATCGTGTTAAACCATTTTTATTTTCTAAAAACATGTTAGGTTTTATGTTTCACAAAACACGTCCAAAACAAAGGGAGAAGTAATGAGGACTAGAGAACCAACCAAGGGGATACTAGGCGAGAAAGGGTTATAAGCCACACTAGTAAAATGCGTTCAAATTCATGAATTTGAGTAGAATTAGGTTGACAAATATATAAATTTTTTATTTATGATAAATTGAATTTCGTTCCCTTGAATTTTTTTTATAGAAAATTATACTTTGACTCGTATTTTTTTACTTTTATCTTTTATTTCTTGACGTGATTTAGTATATGAATTATTGATTGTTTTAAAAGAAAAATAGTGATACATTAATCAATAACCTATATTAAACCACGTAAGAGAATAAAGAATAAAAATAAAAAAAAATAAAAGTTAAAATATCATTATCCTTTTTTTATATATGAATTGACTCATAATTATTTTATTTTTAAAAAAACTTAAATGTTATTTAGTTTTTAATACATTTGAATGTCACTTATTATTTATTTATATTAATACTTGGTAAAATAGGTGATTATTGCCATAAATACGTAGATAGAATAAATAACTTAAAAGTTGTTAGGTAAAACATTTCATAAAGAAATATTGTTTTGCTACCACTTTTAATCAGTAATTTATTTTAAAAATATAAGGCAACATCTTGAACTTTTTAAAATATAAGAAATCAAACTATATCTACAAGAAAAGATGAAAGACTATATTGCCAATTACATCTTAATTTTAAAATAAATTTAAATATATTTTAAATTTATGTCATTTGAATTAAAAAATTATTTAAATTTAAATTTGATACTTTTGTCACATACAGTTTAGTTCATACCGTTTCTAGTGATCATATTCGTTTGTTATTACATTAATCTTAAATTATCAAACATGATTGAAATTCATATTTTAATCTGTTCCAATTATAAATTTTACAATAAAATAAGTAGAATAATAGATTTAATTCTCTCTCTATATATATAACACAAGCCCTCAAACTTGTAATCAAAGTCCGAGTTGGTCATGAAAGAGAAACCATTAAGTCTAATGAATTGAAGAAAAAAAGAAAATAATCAGTAAACCTATGAAAGAGTCTTAAAAATTATACAAATCAAGCACTCGGATTTAGACACTTTAAAAGCATGCATCATTGGTCAACTTTGAAAAGTTCATTCATTTTAGTTTTTCTCTACGGTCACAACAAAAATGTTACATATTCACGCTCACGAGAGTTAATTGAATCTTGTATTTGGATATGAACTTTTACAATTTATAAGATATTTAAACATAATGTATTTGAATTACTTTTATTTTAAATTGTTTTATTTTTTAAATATTTTGTATTGATAAGATAATTCAAATGTAATAAAATTTAACTTTTCTTATTTGAATAAAATATTTCAATCACCACTAGATTAAAAACAAATAAATATCAAATAATTATTAAAAATAAAAAATACTAATATTGACAGTTTATTTTAGTTTATCTTAATTGATGTTATTTTTTCAATTCTATATTTACTTTTTTTTTTAATTTGTTAAATGAGATTATTTTTGAATTGGTAATCGGATCAAATCCAAGATAATACATGGTTGGGTCATGTAAGTGCAAGCCAAGTTAGCTTATAGTTGGATCTAGCTTGAACCAAGTAGGCATGGTCCTAACAAGCAAGTTGACTTGAACCAAGGTTGAGCCAAGTGCATTAAAACTTCATGTCGAGTTCATTCGAATTCAAGTCAAACCGAATTGACTCATGGTTCAGATTGAATCAAGTTAGCTCAAACTTAGATCAAACCATATTGGTCCAAGTCGAAGTAGTGCCTAGAATTAGGTTGAGCTTAACTGACCTGAACCTAGGTCAAATCAAGTCAATCTAAATACAAGTTGAGTTAAGTCCAGACAAGCCCACATTCAATAGAGTTGGGGTCAATTCATGTCAATTCATGTTCACCTGAGTCTGGACCAACTTAGTTCATTCAAGTTGGGCTAGGTCTGACCTAGTCTTATTGGCATAACCAGCTAGATATGCATTTCTAACAATTCTTTTTATTGACTTTGAGCAACAAAATAAATAATGGAAGTGTCTGTTGATATCAATTATTTAAAACATATGGAACCATAGGAATGAGATTGTATTTAGACAAGAAAGAGTGAATCCGGAGAAAATTTTAACTTTGGCAAAATTAAACCCTTAGGCATGGATGAGATGTAAAGTCTCAAATGTTTTTTTCTCTTATAATGATTGGAATTTATGTCCTACTAAGTGCATCAAATCTGTAACCTAGTATCCCTAATCAGAAGATGTGGGGGATAACAATGTTCTAAATAAAAAATGTGTTATCCAAACACACTATCACAGTTTATTCAAATAAAAAAGGTTTTATGAAATGAACAATGTTTCACTTTCAAATATAAACAAATGAAGGGATAAGACATGACAATGTAAAACCAACTATTTACATTACATTTACCATGTGTTCTTTAAACATCACAATCAATTCCACAAGTCACTTCCTAGAAGCTCGGCAACTGAGAACATACTTAACAAGAAAACAAGGATCTAAATGCCATATTCAAATCATTGATACAGAATAAGATAAGGCTCTAAAAGTACAGATTTTGATAGTCAGAGGATATCATCATAAGCAACAATTTCTCGGCCCTTGAAAGGCACTTCTAAAACTGGGCTACGTGAGCTATTTTCACCATGTTTGGGGTTCCCTATAGCTGAAGCAAGTCTATTACCTCTTCCACGCTTGCTCAAAGGTGCCTCAGCACGAACAAGCTTTGACATATGCCCTTTATCCTTGCTATTACCCACTCCTTCCCTCCACATGGCTAGAGGATCTGTTGCCCACAACACCTGAACCTGTTAAACACAACAATCTCTTTCAAATTTCCCTTTATGAATCTATTCACTTCTATTTATCTACCCATTAGGATATATTTCAATGAGCTTTTCCGTAAGTGTCTCAGAAAAAAGGAAAAAAGTTAAATAGGCTCTTCATAAACTAATGTTAACTTATTCTTTTTATAATTTTCTCCTAAAAGTGCTTCTAGAAAAATTCATCCAAGCAGATTCGATGTACTAAAACAATTATAGGAATTGAGCACATGTTAGTTCCTCATAACCCAATAATTTCTTTCAACGCTAAAGCAACACATTATTCCTTCTCCATTGTGTCTAAGAACTTGGGAATGTATATTGTAGTTCTCAAAAAACATGTTGTCAACTCAGATCCAAACATAAACTGTATTGTTGAGAAATTCTGAATATGATTTCAGGTTCATGATTGATTATGAACTATAGCAGCTTCAAATAGTTTTTGTCTTGGATGAAAGGGTAAACCCACTTCACTAACAAATCTATTTTAACTAAAACAAATCGATCCAAAAACAGACCTAAAGGTTCAAACTTTTACCAAAATTCTAAACAATTGGGTATTTGTCAAATTTGTTCAATTTCAATTTCGAAGCTCATTCTCTCCTCTTCAATTTCAAAGCTCCCATTTTTTTTTAATCGAGTTACAAACAACTAAGCTGAAAATTCCTCAACTGTATTCAGTTTTGTAGTAGTAAGCACTTCAGACAAAACATTAAACATTCACGAATCATAATTAAAAACGTGAACTTCAAAACCCTAAGTGAGAAAAGGGTAAAAGGAAGCACCTTTTTGGAGCTAACGGTGATTCCGAAGGAGGGATCAACACCGGCGGCGATGGCGGCGTCGGCAGATTCCTTTGACCGGTAAGTAATGTAGCCGACGGCGTCGCGGTCGATGCGGATGCGGGAGATGGCGCCGTAGATCTCGAAGCGAGACTTGAGATCGAGGACGGAGCAGTCTTGAGGGAGGCCCATCACGACCACCGCGGAAGGCAGCGCAGGCCTCGTCGTCGGCCTCTCCTCCTCCACGGGCTCTGGCAAGGGGCGGCGGCGCTTGGCGGCGGCGTCATGGCGGGAAAAATAGTGCCTGTCTCGCTTGCGACTCATTTTTTGAGTTGTGTGAATGAGTGAAGAAAAAGAATAGGTTACTTTCTGAACAATTTTGATTCGATTTTCCTATGGTCTTGTTTGAATAGGCTACAAAATTTTGCAGATAATTGGTGTTGACCTCATTCTTTCGTTTGTCGGAGAAAAGTCAACTATTTTAACATTATAACAAGTTCAATTTCTCAATAATGTCATTGTAAAAAAATACTCTTTAGTCAAATTCTCTACTTAAATTGATCATTCATTTGGTAAATAATACATATTAATAGACAATTAAAAATCATAACAAATATGGTTTTTAACATAGATAGTATTTTAGCCTTACAAGTTACCAAACAATTGTTTACTTTAGAAATAATAATTATAGTAAATAGACTTTTTTAAATATGTAAATTATATTATAATCAAACCCAGTATAAATAAATGTTTTTGACATACAAATTACATTTATGATAACAAATTTAATGTTATATAAGATTTTTTACCTTTTTCATATTTTAATGAAATGTTAAAATCAAATTTAGAAATAAAGATTAAAATAATAGATTGAAAGAAATAAAAAAAGTTATGTTTGAAAGCAACTCCTAATCTATTTATGCTTATTATAATTTGTAATCACAGTATTATTGTTACAACAATAATTTTTGGTACACAAAAATGGATAATTTTATTATGGACAAAAATTTTACATTTTATGAATGTGAGTAAGTGATATTAAGTTAGTGTGATTTTATCGTGAATAAGTTGTACACTCGTAGTCTGACTTCAAAATTTTTTAAATAAAGATGTGTTAAACCTTATATGACTTTAGTGTAAAAGGAGAAGTATAAATTAAATATGACTTTGATTAGTGATAATTCTCAACTCTTTTTTCAAGTGAAGTCGTGCAAGAATGGCACAACTTTAATGTAATCTAAATCGGCGTGGATTTGTGCATTGGTGTCACAATTTCAGTGTAATCTAAAATTAATTGAAGTTGTAGAGGGGTGGCATAGTTCAATTCATATTACACTAAAGTTGTGTCAATTCTACACAACTTCAATCCATTTTAGATTACATTAAAGATATTTTACACTCATACACAACTTCATTTTGTTTTAGAAAAATTTTAAGACTACTACTAATCATACTTGTATTTGACTCATAGTCATATAGGGCTACCACGACTTCACTTTAAAAGGTGTGAAATCATGTCCTGGGTGCATGACTTCTTCTAAATGGAGTTGCACCAGCTTGATACAACTTATCCATAGTCATACAATTTAAATTTGTGCACATTTGCTTAAATTCAATATAAAATTGCACTTTTTCTTTTAATAAACCTATGAGTTAAGTCATGTTTCTAGTACGCAACTTCAAATTGAATTTTCAACTTGCACGAAAGTCAAACAACTAGAAAACAACTTTGCTTTTGAAAATATGTTGCATAAAGTCAGTCAGAGAGTGGACGACATTAAATACGGCAAACCCACTAAAGTTATGCATGTAAAAGATGAGATACAATTTAGTTTTGAAAAATTAAGAGTCATACAAGGGTTGGACGACTTCTGAGAAAAATCTAATGCATTGAAGTCAGGTTTTGTAAGGAAGACTATCAATTTTGTTTGCTAACTGAGAACTTGCATGCAAACACTAGAATTTGTGTCTAAATAAGACGATTTTCAATTTTGTTTATAAGTTTGTTACACTTAATTCACACCTTTTGTGATGCTTCCTCTGCAAATTTCATATAGGAGTCAAAGTTATTGTCTAATCACTCCACCCTCCTACGTCGCATCTTCATTGATTTCCCTTCTCATTTGGGAGAAGAAGGGATTTACATCAGGCTTTGCAGACTCAATTTTCTTTATTATAATACTAAGGTGATCAATTGATTAATTAATTAATTAATAATTAAAAGTCATGTTGATTTAATTATTATTGTTATTGGTTTGTGGTTTTACGAAATAATTATAATAGTTTATGACCCGTGCGTGGTAAGAAATGAACTTTAAGCATAATTCATCACACAAAACTGACTTTTAAGATGAAGTTTGCACCCCATTATAACTATGAAATTATTTTATTTCTAGCCGATGTGAGACTTCCAACCACTGAGGTATATATATCTCGTGTATGAGTCTATAAATGAGTGGTCAGTTAGCGGCCCGATAAATGATGAAACAAAATGTCTAAAAAATCTCATTAGAATATGTTTTTTTTAACTTTAAGCCTAACTTTAAACCATGTAAAAAAATAACTTTAAGCCTAACTTAACCCCACGACTTTTAAAGTGAGGTTTGTACGCACGGTTATTTATTTATTTATTTATTTCAAATCTTTTTAGAATAATAATATAATTATTATTATATTTATTTTACCATTAAAAATACTAATAATAATATTAATATAAATTGTAAATTGTAAAGTTTTTAAAAAATTAAATATCTATTTAACAAAAGTATTTAGTATAATAATGTCTTTTATAATTAAAAAAAACACTATAATAATAACACCAATATGAATAGTAACAATAATAATAAAAATAATAATGATACCAATAATAACAAACTAATGATGATAATAATAATAATGTTTATGCTATAAATATTAATGTCAATGCTAATATTAAGGTTAATGTTAACGATAATAATCTATAATTATATATAAAGATATACATCAGCAACAAAACAAATAAAAATGACAAGTAATTGAAATACATACGATCCGTAGTAAATAAAATTAATATGTGTGTCTAACTATAATAATAATACCATTATAATAATATCTCGTAGTGATAATAATAATAATAAGGGTTAAATATGTTTTTGGTCCCTTAACTTTCAGGAAATTTTGGAATTAGTCCATTTCAAAACTTTGGACCAATTTAGTCCTTCATCTTTTGAAATATGTGAATTTAGTTCTTTTAATCAAATTTTGTTAAGTTTATTTGACATTTTAAGTGCCTTTCGTGATAGTATTTGACTTAACATTAAAGCAAAAATGTGTCAAACATTATAAAATACTCAAATACAATCCTGAAATGTGTACGAAACATTCAATAAACCTAACAAAATTTGATTAAAAGAACTAAATCCACATATTTCGAAAGATGAAGGACTAAATTGGTTTAAAGTTTCAAAATGGACTAATTCCAAAATTCACTGAAAGTTAAGGGACCAAAAATATATTTAACCCTGATAATAATAATAATAATAATAATAATACAACAACAACTATATATATATATATTTATATATATATATATATATATATATATTGTGTCCTCTTTTATTTTACAATTTTATCCTCTTAATTATCATTTGTTAAATTTAAATAATTATTCATAATAAAAAAATAATTTTTTAGTTTTATCATTTTACTAATTTTATTAACTGTTTTTTTAATTCAAATAATTACACAAGCAGAGAGAGATAAGATGAGCAATCAAACAAATAAAAAGTGCAAGTAATTCAGATATGATACTGTAGTAAATAAAAGTAAAATATGTGTTTAACTATAATAATAATGATAATAATAATAATAATAATAATAATAATAATAATAATATCACTATAATAATATCGTGTAGCGGTGAAAACAATAATAATGCAACTACATATATAAAGAGATAAACATTTTTTGTGTCCTTTTTTGTTTTTTTAAATTTTATCCTCTTAATTATTATATTTTAAATGTAAATAATTATTTATAATAATATTTTTTCAGTTTTATTGTTTTGCTAATTTTAGTAACTATTTTTTGAATAGAAATAATTATTCAAATATAAAGATAAATGAACAATAAAATAAATAAAAAGGACAAGTAATTAAAACATGAGTCATACATACTAAATAAAAATAAAATGTGTATCAAATCATAATAATAATAATAAAAATAATAATAATAATAAATATTATAATAATTATAGTTCTTATATTATTATTAGTAATAATAATAATAGTAATATAATAATAAAAAAAATTATAGTCAATAGTAATGATAATATATATATATATATATAGTTAAACTTTTTATTATAACATAACTTTAAAATTGTTTATAATAAAGGTATTCTAACCGGGACACAAGTTAAAAATAATTAATAAATATTGAATTTGATAGAAGTTGGTAGTTATTTAATGTATTGATAATTTATTTGATACACGTAAATAAAATTAAATAATAAAATAATTTTAACAATGGTTTAACTTTTTTTTAGATAAAATAATTTAAGAAATTTCAATTTAAACTTTATTTTATGAAAATTGAATTTTAAATTTTGAAGTTGGTTCAAATATTTAGATATAAATTTTAGAAAAATTCAAACTAATTTTGTCACCAATATTGATTTGGTTCCAAATCCATGCATATTTGGAGAGTACGTAAAATTTGTTCAGATTAGATTAAAATAGTAGTCGGAATAGATTAAGTTTTATGCAATCTATTTAATTTATACTTTAATGGATTTAGGTAAGATCATTTTTCTAAATAATAATTTGGAAAATACTGGAATAGTATTATTTGTTAGATTATATACATGTGTTAAAAAATTTATAACAAAATCTACAATTAAAAGTTGAAAATAATTTAATTTTTCGATTTCAATTTCAGAAATATAACTTCTTTAATTCGAACCAGACCTTTTATTACTCATTTAGAATGTGGGCCAAATTGGGCCAATCAACCTTTTGCGCCATTTCTTGCTCATTCCCATCATCTTATTATGTACTTTTATTAGTATTTGTATGTATTGGTGCAACACGGAAATTTTAAAAATTATGATATACCTATTATATTAATTTGATTTTATAGAGGTATAATTACAGTTTAATATAAGTATTTAATTTGATAAAATTGAACAAAAAATATTTTAATTATTTTTATTTTATTTATATTATTTAGTATTACTTGTTTATTATTTATATTTATTTACTATATTCTTTTACATGATTTATTTATTTATTTATTGTTATTTACATTTATTATTTTTTATATTTATATATTTACTATTATTTATTACGAATTATGTTACTATTATTTATTATTTATAATAAGTTATTATTGATTATTATTTATATAATTTACTATGAATTATTTTATTAATATTTATTGTATTTGTTAATATTATTGTTTATTATCATTTATATTTATATATTTATTGGGAATTATTTTTTATTTATATTTATTATTATTTATTATCGGTTATTATTTATTATAATTTATTATCAATCATTTTATTATTATTTATTATAATATAACATTATTTTTGTACTTTATTTGTTGTTGTTCTTCTTACATCTCTTATGCACTCCCTTTCCTCTTAAAATTTATACATTAGACCGAGTTATTATCGAAAGAAGGCTTTGGCACTATCAAAAACCAGCTTAGATACCCATTGTTTATGGCACTTACTTTAGACTCATAATTGTTGTATTTGTTTACTTTGAATTGACTACTCATGAAAGTTTCGATACGCGGAATGTATTTTGAATTATGTGAATCTACATAAGCATTTATAGTATTAGTGTGTAATAATTTATTATGATGTAAAAACTTGTTCTTCTTCCTTTCAAACCCAACATGTTAAGGAGAGACTTAACAATAAAAACAATATTGGCTACATGTTTTGTTAGGGCTATCCATGCACTTCCAATGCTTTTTTCGGCATCTCTAAATGTCAGAATTCATTATATGATGATTTTTGTTTTTCTTAAGAAATTATTTATAAATATTATTACTCTTTGCAGGATTTTGAATTTAACAATATTTTTTAAAATTTCTAGATTTTAGTTATTTTTTAAAATATTTATTTAGTAATTTATGTTTTTATTTATTTAACAATTTAGTAAATCTCTTTAAAAAAATTAAAAGAAACATTTAAAAGAATATCGGATATGGACATTCGGTATTCATTTGAGTAAAAATATTTTTTTTAAGAAATCTTATATAAAAATTATTACTCATTTTTTTATAGAAGAATTTTTATTTTAGTTTTGTTTATGTTTTTGAATTTTTTTTAACGTTTATTTAGTATATCTTGTTTGTATTTATTTTGAAAAATTGATGACTGTAAAAAAATTTGAAAGACTTATTTTGTAGAATACGGATAGTCATTAAAAACAGATCTCAACTTTATATGGACTAGAGTTGTCAAAACGGGTTGGAACCTGCGAGCCAACCTAACTCACTACGGGTTCATGTTGGGTTGGATTGAAATTCTTTTACAAATTTCAATACGGGTTGATTTTTTACCCGGCTCATCTAGGTTGAATCCGTGGTGAGCCGAGTTGGTGAGTCAACCCGTAGATAAAAGGATCACACAAGTGTTTTTTATTTTTTTTATTAAGTTGATTTGGATCATGTTAGGTTATTTTTTTATCCAACACATAAATAATTTGTATTTTTTTTTTGTTTGTATTTGGATTGTATTAAAGTCTATTTAAATTTTAATTAGAATTACAATTTAGTTTTGACTGGAAAAAAAATAAAAAAAATAATTTTTTTTAATTAAGTGAACTCGTGAGCCAACCCGTTTAACCCGCTAACCCGTGGTAGGCCGAGCCGGGTTTGAATTTTTTTGGCTCGCTAAAAAGTGAGTCGGGTTGGGTTGGCTCACTAAATCATCAATCCGTAGTGGGTCGAGCCGGATCGAGCCGAATTACCCGTTTTGACAGCTCTAATGTGGACATCCAATCGGTATTGATTTCTTAATTTTTTTTTAAATTAAAGAATATTGGAGGTGCAGGAAGAAGATCCCGTTTTGTTATTAAATCTATATGAATTTTAGAGAATAATCAAGAAGAATCTAAGAAGATTTGTATGTTAGAAAATATGTTATAGAAATATTTTCTTATTTATTAAAAGCTCTTATTTTGGATAGCACATAATAAAATAGTTTTATGTTGTATACTTTTAGTACACAAATTTATTTTACTTGGATAAACAAAGTATTTTAATTATTTTAAATTAAAAAATTAATAATTGAAAAGCATCAATTTATGAAAGTTGCTTAGTTGATCTTCTCAACATGTTCACGTGTACTTCACATTTTACGCTAACACCTAACAGTTGAGATGTTCTTAAAATTGAATGGGATGTGCCTGCAAAAAGATATTTCGACTTCAAGTCACCCAAGTACACTAAATATATTAAATGTTGCAATAATGTAATCTAATTAATTTACCTCATGTATTTATACCTTATTTATGAGTCTTTATCTCGATGAGCCTTATCCACGTGGTTGATTCCCTTGATTAAATTTGTCTAATATTATTTTAATATGTTTTAGTCCATTCCTTAACTTAATCTCATTATGTTATTGTTAATGACATGATCGATATGATGTTTTTTCTGACTGAGTATACTTAAGTCAAGTATATTTAAGCCCAAATGGTGAGAATTTTGTCGTATAATACATAATGATTAAGTTAAAAAATTCAATATTTTATTTATTTTAGACTCCGATGAGATATATAATCTAAAATTACCTTAATATTGATAAGAAAATTTATTAAATTATAAAAAAATAAATAACTCATTAATCATCTCGAACATTAAATGAATATTGATATTATTTTATATTTATAATGGATATATTAAAGAAATTTACTTTTGATCACTTGTTTCCCTTACGTTATATTTTTTTGGAGGATTTATTGTTCAGGTGGAATGAGAATGGAAGATTAGTAAGTGATCACCTTATTTTCTTAGAAGTGATAGAGGGTGATGCCGGACGATGATCAAAGAGATTCATTCCAAATACAATTCCTATATACATAATAAAATGGATTAAATATGTTTTTGGTCCCTCAAGTTTGAGTGAAATTTGAGTTTAGTCCCTCATCAAAACTTTTGACCAATTTAGTGCTTCATCTTCCAAAATGCGTGAATTTAGTCCTTTTAACCAAATTTTGTTAAGTTTATCTGACATTTCAAGCGCATTTCATGATAGTATTTAAATTATTTATACTGTTTGACACATTTTTGCTTCAATGTTAACTTAAATACTATCATAAAATGCGTTTGAAACGTCAGATAAACTTAACAAAATTTGGTTAAAAGGACTAAATTCATGTATTTTGAAAGATGGAGGACTAAATTGGTCAAAAATTTTGATGAGGGACTAATTCCAAATTTTGCTGAAACTTGAAGGACCAAAAACATATTTAACCCTAATAAAATTAGATAATGACACATTCTAATTTACGAAATTACCCTCTTATAAAGATATGATAACAACTTCATCCTTCGGTCTCTCCATCTTCTTCTCCTTCGAATCATTCTTACCAAAAATGACAGGCTTAATCTAGTATTTTTCCTTCCATTATATGTGCAGATTCTCTTTATTACGTGTCTCCATGAAATATTTTCCTTTGGTTTAGGAATATAATTCATTGCATGGTTCCTTCATGCTTACAATTCTCTGCATCTATCATGAAGGTTAATTACATGCTTCATAGTGTTTGATTCTACTTAATGGTTTTCTACATGATGAGATTTTACAGTCTAAAATGAGAAAAATGGGGTTGAAAATTAGTCTGAGTCGATTCCTGAAAGTTGAACATCAAATGTGAGCCTTTTAATTTCTCTCATAATGACCTAACAATGTCAATTCCCTCTGCTACAGAGAACCCATCTTGGAGGACCTGAGATAGTGGCCACTCAACGTAACAAACTTCCTTTGCTCTCTACTGTAGCCACCCCACACACAAACACATGCACATTCTCTTTCACTACCCAAACCCCATTTTTCACTTCAATCAACAAAATCAGATTACTCAAACCCCAAATTGTTGTATTCTATCACATGAATTGCAAATTGCAATCCATTGATTATTGGATGGGGTAACAGTTTGCACTTTTTTCGGATTCAGAAACTTGTCTCCATGAATTCTCTTAATCATGCTACAGCAACAGTGCTACTCATTAAAGTAGCATTGCACCGTTAAGATCAATTAAGTTTCACAACCAAACAAACAACCTACACTGTTTGTTCCTTTGGTTAAGTAATAATATATTTTTTTGAATATTATTTAATAAATATAAATGAAAATTTATAATATTCGGGAGAGAGGAGGGAGAGGGAGTAAAAGGAGTTGTTGTCAGGACTATCTATCGATCACAATAACATCCGCTCACAACCTACCACCGCGTCTGAGAGAACCAGGACGTGGGCTGGCACGTGGGCCTGGGGCCCGCAGGACAAGGACCGCACACACACACAGAGCCGTGACATCACCTCCACAGACCACAACACAAAAAGCCCATCCCCATCTAGGGCCCATCCTTATCTGGAGGAAAGGGACTCTTGTCCCCGGGCCCGCACTTTCGCCTTCCAACTTTAACCCTGCACCACGCGATGCCAGCCACGTAGCCTCCAACTAAACATCATCCCAACACCGTGGGCCCCGCGACTACCCTTGCCACGTTTGTTGCTTTGGGCTTCTGTCGCACGTGGGACGCTCGAAACGTGGATGGCGGATACGGCGCCGGCCACGGTTATGGGACACGTGGCGACCGGGTGGTGTCGGTTTGAGGACGTCGTCGGCAGACAAATATCTTTCGCAAAGACGGTGATGGCTGGCTGTTCTTTGAGGCCACATGTGTAAACCCCAAGTTTTAGAAATATATAATTCTTTGTTTCTATTCTAAGAAATTTTACTATTTTTCCAACAGATTAATTCACAATTTTCTCTTGCTTGAGCGAATTGGGTTGGGGATAGAGAAGCTGTGAATGGGAGATATGTTGTTTACTCTTTTTAGTAGTATTGCTTATTTATTTTATTTAATTTTTAATAATTTATAATAATATATAATAGAAATTTATTGTTTTATGTACGTAAATTATTTTTTATTTTACTGTTAATAATGTTTGAAGTTACAATATAATTCTTTATTAGAATATAATTTTAATATACTCTATAATAATAATAATAATATAGAATCGACTTTTTATATTTCTATTTTATACTTAATATTTTTTTTTATCATATGGGTCAAATCTGTCTATTTAGAGTCGATCAATATTCAAAGAAATTTGCACAACATAAATCGATTCGAGCCAATATAATCAACTTTTCCTAGTTGCAGTGATCACTCCTGATTATGGAATTATGTGACAACAAACAGTCAAGTCCCCTAGAAAGTAGCGATCGCTCTAGAGATTATGGAATTATGTGTCAACGAGGGGCTATCTTAGGCAATTATGAGCATATGACACGTCGAGTTTCAGAGAGCCAGTTATTAATCATATGAAAGAATGTGTCAATGAACAAAAACTACAATCTTACTAATGTCGAACGTCTCATAGTGAGTTAGGTTAATGTTTGCCATAAATATAGATGTCTGTATGACTCAAACAACGAAGTGCGACCGACATAGCTGAACGACGTCTTAAATAAACAAGTCAATTGCTAACTAAGGATAAATAAGGGTTTTTTAAAGCAATTAGGCACTGATTATATCAACCCTAATCAAATGCCCACGTAGAAAACTATGAATATAGGTTAAAGATAAGGTTGTCGGGACCTTTCTCTCGCATCCTTTTCTGATTGAACCATTGATGACTTAAGCATTGAAGCCCCTTCGACAGGTATATCGATCGACTACTGGAAGACTAAACTAACAACAATAACACCAAACGAATAATTGAAGTGAAAATCTCAAGACTCTAGACAAATTATTTAAGTAGAAGTTAGGCCTCTACACCCTAAACAACTTCCATACTTAAACCAATACAACTATTGATTTTCATGATTTGTAATATTTTTTTGAAGTTTTTTCTTGTAATACTCTTAATTTTGATATTCCTCATTACTCCACTTAAATTATCTTTTTTCTATGATAAAGGATTATTGAATCTATTCTCTTTCCACTTACTAAAATCCTTGGAATTATCTACAATGAACAAAGTAACCGAAACACTTCTTCCTCATCTAAAGAAAAATAAGCTTTCTAGTATGAAAACCAAAATTTTAAGGTGTGTTTGGATGAGACAATTTAAGAGAGTAATTCATTTATTTGGAGAATTTGAAATTCTTTCAAGGAAAATGATATGTTTGGATGAGGAAATTAAAATAAATTGAAATTGAAATTTTTTAAAAAGGTATTCAAATAAATGAAATAGTAGAATTTGAAATTCATTTAAGAAAAGAAGGAAATTGAAAATTTTCAAGTTGTGGAATTACTCAGTGGTTAGGACAAAAAAGTTCAAAGGTCCAAAAAGTCAAGTCAAATTGGGCAAAAGGTCAAGACGAGTCAGTTCAGATCGAAAGCCGAGCTGAGTCAGTCCAGGATAAAGGTATAGCCAAGCTAGTCCGGACCAAAGGTCAGATCAAATTGATTCAAATTGTGTTGAGGTCAAATTGATCCAATCGACCAAGGTCGAACCAGTTGAGGTCGAATTGGCTCAAGTTGACTTGAACCAAAAATCAAGATTAGTCGTACCGAATTGAAGGTCGTATCGAATTGAAGGTCGAATAAAGTTAAGTTAGACTCAAAGGTAGAGTTGAGTTCATCATAAAATAAAAGTTAAATTGCTTTATCCAAAAAAAAAAAAGAAATTGAAATTTAAGATATTTCAATTATTTCATCCAAACTAGTTATTTAAGAAATGAAAAAAGTTCAATCGAAAGTAATACAATTACTAAATATTTCAATTTTTTAGAATTATTGAAATCCCTCTTCCAAACAAAAGGTTAATGTTAAATTGCAAAAATTACAAATATTCAAAGTTCAGATAAAATTTAAAGTTCATGTCACAAAATTAAAAAAAAAAAAGTTGTAGAAAAATTTGAAACATTTTTCTAATTACTATTTTTTTTCTTGTGTGAAGATACTCTTTCATCATCATGATCTTGTTCTAATGAAAAGTTAACATCATGATCAACTTCAAGAGAATTTCAACTTCTTTAAAATTTGTGTCAATTTAATCTTGTATGTTTTTCAAGGAGTCTTCTCTCTATATAAGTACCAACTTTATTTTCAATTTTGTTGTAATTTACCTTAACCTCTTTCATTCTAGAGAATAAAATAAATAATTTTATTGATTAATGAGAAAGCATATAAAAAGATGAAAAATAATAAATTATTCATTTAATAATTGGTTGGTACAAACAATATTTCACTTAAACTCTCATAAAAAAAAAATTAATTGCCTTTGATACTGTGATAACTTGATTAACAACATCATATTACTAATTCCATAATTTCATAATCGATTTTAAAAATCATAAACCAACAATAATATATATATATATATATATATATATATATATTTTTATATTTTTCAAATAACAGAATATGATTAAGTTTTAAAATATATAAATTTTACCATTTAGAAGAATTTATACAATACAAAAGTCATACAAAATGTACATATGCACAAACATCCTACAAACTAACTTAATGTTGAATTTTAAAAAAAAATCATACTTAATTATTCACTATTCATAATTGATTATTTACTGTTCATAATTGATTATATGTAAAAACAAGCATTAATATTTAATTGGCAAAATTTAACTTTGATTATTCATCATTTATAATTGATTATTTGTAAAACTATATAAAATTCAGGTTTGGTCTAATTTTATATAATGAATTATAAATTCAACATAGTTAATTATTTACTTAAAAAAATTAAACATAAAATATTATCTTAAAGATTCATTCATATTTTACATTTTAATCATATTAATATTATAAGACCATCAACAAAAGGTGCAAAATCATCAAAATCATTATATCATGTTTTGCCAACATATACAAGAAAATATTAGCATGAAATTTGTTAATACTTTCTTTACATAAATTAAAATTAACATAGCATATACTTATGAAAATATACTATGATATAAATTATTAAATAATTCTTTTATTGTTTAATTTTAATGTAATCAAAATAATATAAATTATAATTCACACGTAAAACTACAAATCAATTGCATCAAAAGTGATGATTAAAACTTAGTTTCAAAATAAATTTACTTATAAGATCCCCACATAACTTTTCCCTAGGTACCTGTGTTGATTCCTTTTTCCTCCACTCCATTGTTGCTTTTCTCTGTCCCTATCCATTTTTCTTTGATAGGTTGGGTCACCTATGGAAAAAAGTAAGAAATTTGTTTCATTTGTATTTGGAAGGAAACTAAGTGTGTATTCATTACAAGAACATGACATTTTACTATTTACATGGACATGGACTCAGTGGTGCAGACAACATGAATAGATAATCATATATCAAAATCATTTCGCAAAGAGATTGAATCAACTTCAACAAAAAAAGAAAACATAATCAGTTTGCCTTAGAAAAATGGTAAGCTTATGTTATGTTACGGTCCCCCCCTTTACAAAAGGGGTGAATCAACTTCCTCTTCAATTTAATCCTAAGACTAAGACCTACCTGAAAGTTTTCTCTTGTCATTCACTGTGCCAAACACACAAGAATTGTTAATGTGATTAGTTGAAGAAGAAACCATTATTTATTTAAGTTCATTCGGCTTGCATTTTCTTAAATTATTTTAAATTGATCAAAGGTGAAATTGAATCGATCCATCATAAAGATTGCATCATGTTGATTCTGACTTGAGATGAAATAATTCTGATCAAAGTTGAGCCCAACCAACATAAATCAGATTGACATAAGTCAATTTGAATGTAAATCGAGTTAAGTTGACTCAATAAAATGATCAAATTAAGTCAAAACTAGTTAAAAGGTGAGTTAAGTTGGATAAAGTCCAAGTAGAATTAGGTCGATCCAAGTTTAGAGTAAGTTGAGTTAGAATTAGACGAGTTAACACATATATAAGTCGGTCGAACCCATGTTTGATGAATAATACATGTTTAATCAGACTTATATCAGATTAAGAAGGATTGGATTAAGTTAGGCCAAGTCAAGTTATGTCTATGTTCGCTTGATGTATCAAATCTACATCAAATTAAAAATATATACAACTGAAAATGATTGATTTTATATCAAATATATTAAGTTGATTTAATTATATTTAATCTAATTAATTAATAGATGAAGTGAATTCAATTTAAATTGAGTAAAAAAAATTAAAATTAGTTGATTTAATTACAATGAATATAAATTATAAATCTATTTATTTTATCAGTTTTAAATTAAATCTTAACTAAAACTTGAAAAATATCACTTTATTTTAAGAGAGAAGAGTAAAATATCTAAATTTAATCTTACATTACAAGTTATGTATGCAACTTTTTTCTTTCCTTTTTTATGGAAGTCGTTACGTGAAATTTTAAGTTACAAACTTTATTTTTATTTTAAAAGAAGTGGTATAGTCTCATGACTTGACAAGTGGGGCTTATAGGCCAACGTGCAAGTTATAATGTGTCATATAAGATTTCTTTTTCTTTTAAAGAAATGAGTGAAGGAAAAATCACCATGTGAAGTAACCATTTTCATCCATTTCCTTACATGCTGAAAGCAATCTCTTGTCTATAACTAATTTGAAAAGAACCTTATTTTAATAATTACTATGTATGATATTATACACAAAACAATATTTTTCTTATCTCCTTTTCAAAAAATTATTTTAATTTTTATCTAAATATTTTTAATTACTTTACAATAAATACCTTGAATTCACAAGACAAAATCCTTTTCACAACAATTGTTACACAGTTTGGGTAACAACCTCCAAACACTAACAAAAGTTAAACTCATGAAGCTGGAAACGATTTATGAAGAAATATAATTTAATATTTGAAATAAAAAAATCATAGCATAAAAATTGAAATCTTTTATATCGAGTTATTTGCTACCAACCAAATATCTCAATAAATAGAATGATAATTATCAACTTAAACATAAACGGAATTAAAATCTCCAACAATAACCAAGTTATGTAGGTATGTTACTTTTTTTATTTTAATTTTTATAAATATGTTTTTTAGTTCCTAGAAATATATTAATTTTTAGTTTTAGATTAAATTTAAATATTTAGATCATGTTTTTTAATCTTACAACAACGCTAAGTTCAATAGAACTTAGTTAAATTAAATTGTTGTTGAGTTTGCTACATGCTTACTGAAAAAATTGCCCATACAACCAAATAATTTTGATTATGATTCAATTTTTTTCCTGAAATATCAAATCACACAAACCAAATGATTTGTAAAGACTCTTATGCTTTCAATTGAGAAGGTAATATAATTCATTACATATATACATTATAAAAAAATTAGTTTTCTCGTGGATAAAATCCGTATAATTAGATACTATCCACGAATTATACACGAAAAAAAAATCCTTGCATAAAATAAGAGTAAATAAATTTAAATACGAAAAAATTCATAAATAATATTGCATACAAAATAAATTCTTCTAATAATTCTTTTATTTCACATCTTATACAAATTTCGTATGAAATATAAATACTTTGACACTTTTGACCCTTTTAAAGGAGCTTTATCAACTTAACTCAGATTAATTACAATGGCATAAAAAAGATTGTTTTTAATAATTTGTTATCGACAAAAAAAATGGTTTTGCATTTATGAAATTTAATAAATACGAGACATTAATGGCGGGACTATGATCTAGATGCACACAATATAGTATAAAGATGATGAAAGCAGCTACAAGAATTAAATTGCAACTTGATAGAAGCATTCTAACACCACCATCCCAAAACGAAACTAAAGGACAAAATATCATTTAATTTAAATTTTAAAGTTATAAATTATTATCATCATTTAACTCTCCTAAACTTTAACTTTTCTGAAAAATAGACATCTTAAACTTTAATTTTTTCTCAATTAATATAATTTGTTCTCATATCAAAATCGAGACATCGAATTTTAATTTTGTAATAATTAATCTTTAAGTTTTGATATTTTTATAAATAAATACTTAAAATTTCAATGCTATCCTAATTAATATTTAAACATTTCAATTTTTTATAAGTAATTTTTACTAACTAAGTTAAATAATTTACATTAAATGTGAATAATTCATTAATCTTTTTATTTAGTATATTAAAAATAATAGAAAGTAAGATTTAAAAAATAAAAAATCTAGAGGGTCTATTTGTTTTTTAATTTTTAATTTTTTAATTTTTTATGTTTAAAAACATTATACATTATTACAAAAAAATTCTGTATATTTTTATTATAATTATTTTTAAAGTCATAGTAATGATATTTTTAATTACATATATTGACACTACAAAATTATGTTCAACTATACAGAAATTAATTTTAAAGAGTACAATAATATCTTGTACTATATAACCATATTAATATATGAGAATCATAATAGTAGAATTTATTTTATAAACTCACTTCAAGGTCGTATTTCTATTTATTGAAATAAGTGCACTAAATCAACTTTAGGAGAAAGAGTACTAAGAAATCACATGTTTAATGTTTCCATGTTAATTTTTTAAGTCTTATTTTTATTATATTTTAATGTATAAAGAAGTGGATTTTAATAAGAAAAGAAATATAATTAGGGCTATTGAAATTGTATATAATTATAAACTTGAATATGTTAGAACAAAATTCATTAATAAAAAAGTTTAATTATTTATTTGTTCATTATTTTTGTAAAGAAGTCTTATGTTAGTTCTTTATTATTTTTTTTGTCTTAAGTTAATCCTGATTTTTTTAGAAGTGATTCAATTTAGTTATTTTCACTAATAGTGTACAAATAATGTTAAATTTAGTGTCACATGTCAATTTGTGATTTATTTTGAATTTTTATTTTAATTTTTTTGAATTTTTTGATTTTTTTGATGTGTAATTTCAAAATTATGTTATGTGACAAAATTAGTGTGACATGACAATGTCACATGACAAAGTATCAATTCAATCCATATAATTATCTTTTTAATTCAATTTACTCTTAATTTTTGTAAAAGTGAAAAAATGTTGTCCCTTTTTAAATTGGTACAAAATTTATGTTTTGTATAAACCATTTGCTACTATTTTTATTAAAATTGAAATTTTTAATAAATATTTCTTAAAATATTTTTAAGCTAATTTTAAACTTTTTACAAATTTATTTAAAATTGTGTTAGTTAGAATTTCAACGTAATAATTAAATCTAAGTGAAATGAAACATATATCGAAAAACAACGTGAAAAATTGAAACTAATAAGTTAAATAGAATAATTTCTTAAAATTATTAGAATTTCTTAATATATATATATATATATATATATATATATATATATATATATATATAATTTTAATTTCTATAATTATTGTCCCTCTCAAAAGTTATTTTTAGTTTCAATTTGATATAGATTTTAAACTTAGTTTATTTTTTTTTCAGAAATATCTAATAAAAATGTTAATTTTAATAAAAATATCATTATATGATTTATATAAAAAATAAATTTTGTCCCAATTTAAAAATAGAGAACATTGTTTTATATTTACAAAAATTGAAATTAAATTGAATAAAGAAAACAAATATATGACAAAATTTTGAAGTCAGACATGAAAAAAAAAAAATAAAAAAAAAAAAAAAAAAAAAAAAAAAAAAAAAAAAAAAAAAATAA
>Ga0214545_1001486_pt1 | contig 43891 bp, 13 predicted proteins | sample CNSS4metaG_FD_160064 | JGI IMG/M metagenome (GOLD analysis project Ga0214545, IMG submission 160064) | Root nodule microbial communities from cowpea collected in UCLA plant growth center, Los Angeles, California, USA - CNSS4 | ecosystem: Host-associated > Plants > Roots > Nodule | place: USA... | reverse complement strand
AAATTGGTTAAAAGGACTAAATTCACGCATTTTGAAAGATGAAGGACTAAATTGGTCAAAAGTTTTGATGAGGGACTAATTCCAAATTTCGCTCAAACTTGAGGGACCAAAAACATATTTAACCCAAAAAAAAACTACAAAAGAGATTTTGGATAGCAACTTTTTCGAGTTTGGATTCTCTGATTATTTTTCTCTATTGTATATTAAAATTATCTTACCAAAATATTGTTTTTAATACTTAACAGATGATAATAAAAAAAATTAGAAGAGAAACTGGACTCAATTTTTTCGCTCACGATCTCTTAAATCATTTCAAATACACTGAATACTCGTTCTCACTCGTTCATCAAGAGTAAATGTGTTGAAATTTTAAGGCACTTGCTAAAAAAATAAAAATAATTTTTTTTTTTGCAATGCATTAATTGTGTTTTTGATGATTTTTGTGTGTGTATATTTCTAAATGAATTAAAACCTTCTAGAATCCAACGCTTCTTCGATATATCCCTCTCTACCCGTCACTTCATTTTCTCCCTCATTGCTTTTCTTTTGGTTCTCTCCATCTCAAAGTTTCGGTTATGTCATCGAAACGCATCGTTAAGGAGCTCAAGGGTTTGCAGAAGGATCGTCCTACGTCCAGTGCAGGTGAGAACCCTTTTCTCTTTTCATTATACACTCTGATTTTAACGCTTCGAGTTCACTTTCAATTATTTAACCCTTTGTGTTGTTGTCTCTGCATGCATGACCTATCTTGTTTCGAATCGTTCGTATTTTTTTTTTCTGGTGTTTTGGTGCTTCTTTTTAACACTCGTGATGTTGGACTGATTCAACAAAACATAACCTAAATCGTTGTTTGCTGTTTTATTGTATGGTTCTTGTGTTTGCTTTTTATTTTACTGAGCCTGATGTGGTTATACTGATCTCGTAAGAATTTGTTGTCCAAAATGGCTTGGGGATGAATAGGAGACATGTTTCAAATTGTTGTTGCCGTCGTGTCGCGATTGTTGATTTTGAGGATAATTACAGACAAATGCTGCTTAAGTGATATCAATTACAGTTGTGATGGTGTTGTGGTGTCTGTTAGGATGCTGCAGGGTAGCTTAGGGTTTGTAAAGGAAAAAGACAGAAAAGGCATAAGGAATATAAAAACTTTCGATTTCAATGGGACACTTTGGATTTACCAAGACATATATGAGGTTGGCTTCCTCTTTCTTTTGGGAATTAAGGCATTAATGGCTGTGTACATATTAAATGTGGTGTCCGTGAAGCATAGTATCAAGCAATGAGTCCAGCAGGTTTGCCCATCTCATTCTTATTCTAGAGATTGTTTGGGGTTATATCTCCCTTGATTTCGTTACTGGATTGACAAGATGATGCCACTGTCACAGGTTTATAAAGTGATTTTTGGTTGTTGTGAATTGCCGAACTAAATGCACTCACTTCATTGCCTTAAAGCATCTTTACACAACGTGAATGGTGGCATATTATTTTATCAAGAATGTTGCCACTCTACATGATTTCCCAAAGTTGATTATAAGTGATAGGACCCTCTTTTTTCAGTAAATTCTAGTGAGTTATTTTGACTTTAGTGAATGGTTTTGCACATAAGCACCACTTACCATCCTGGAAGGATGGCTTAACAGAGGTGGTTAATCGATTTGCAGAAACCTTCTGTTCTTACGGGGCTGAAATGTACGTGTAAGACACGTCTACAACAAACACTACTCAACTATCGTCTTCTTCTCAATCCGATATGTATTTGGTTATCTTAGTGCAAAGGCTGAAATGGCCAGCAAACTTGAGCTTCCAGACTTCGGTTGTATTCACCTGATATTTCATTTTTCACAGTTGAAATGATCAGTGAAGAGTTGTTCTGCTACTACAACTTTGCCTTCAGGGCTGGCTGTTACTAATTTGGAGCCCCCTAGTCTTGAAGCTTTTTTGGCTACTAGGACAGGCAACAATGTCAGGAATGGCTGATCCTGTGGAAGTCACAGTCTGCAGAGGAAGCCTCATGGGAAATGGCAACTTCTATTATTGAGAAATATCCCAATATTTGCCTTGAAGACATGGAAACTTTCATACGGGGTGGTATTGATAGGAATCTACCTTCTAAGTGGGATAGGCCTTTTTAGACATGCCATCTAAACGCATAAACAGTATGGGGCGTAATATTATCTATTAGTGGAGAGTTAACTAGAGGAGAGGAGTGTTGTGTGGTTCTTTTATGTGGTGATCCAATCGTTTGTGAGGGGATGATATCAGATTTGGAAATAGACATTGAAGACAAGGGAACATTTCTCTGACTTTGGGGAGATTGCTCTATTGATTCTTCTTTCTTTGTTATTTTCTTGTTTTTCTGCAGCACCTCTGATACAAATTGTAGCTTCTTCTCTTTTCTTGCAAATTTAGTGAAGAGTGGTCTTGGAAAGCATTCCTAGTAACAAATTAAATTGTTGGATGATGTTATTACAGTCTTGATTTTCCTCATGTTAAGAATTTTTCTGTTCTTTGCTTGTTTCAGTCTCCTGTCTTTTGTATGCATAATTTTTCTCTTTGATATGGGGACTGATGATCTTAAGCACCCATGCTGGCTGCTAGTCAAGTTCTTCAATATCTGTCAAGTGTTGTAGTTTAGAAATTCTGAATTTAACGTCTGAGTAGTGCAGGTTGCCTTTAAGACTAGGTATTCCACCCAAACATCAACAGTAATGGAAGCATATGTGTTGACATTCTAAAATAACAATGGAGCCTGACCTTAACCATTTCTAAGGTTTGATATTACTTGTGTTTCGTGATTTTTTATGATTTTGCATAACGGTTTTAGCATTTGTAATTTCTGTGTTACCATATCCTCTTATTTTGACATTCGACATTGGAATAATATGTATTTCTGGCATATTATTGCTCGTGGCTACAACATAAATACAAACCTTGTTATGGCCCTGTTTGGATACATTAAGGTATGAACTTTTTTTTAGCAGAGGAACTCCCAAAGTCACTTCTACTTAGGCTTGAAATGTTGAGAAATTGGAGCTTATACTCAAATCGAGGAGTGAGATTATTTTCAACCATAAAAATTGTCTATCATGTACTGTAACTTGTTTAGTTTCTATTGATATGTGAAACTGTTGTGTCATGATGTTTTTAATGCTTCGAAATTTAACTAAAGACTTGTTTACTGCTTATGTTTAAGAATTATATTGAAAAAGCTGTGAACCTTCTTAGAAAGAGTATGGTTATTTTCTTCCCTCTTAACATCCTCATCTCACTATGTACGGTAAGGAGAGAAGTGTGGAATAAGTTGAGCGATGTAATGGAGGATGGAGAAAAAAACGTCGTGAGAATGTAAAGTGGGAGATTGTGGAAATAACATTAGCTTTTGTAAATTTATTGATTTTGCAAGAGTTCGTTGTAGTAATATTTTAGTTACAGAAGTAGCTTAAAATAGAAGTCTGTTCTTTCCGTTGACTTAAGATATAATTTTCAAGTCAACTTAATGAGATGAACATATGATTCACAGATATTTAACTTCTTTAATGGGTCTGCGTAAGGAATAGTGTCAACCGCATGAATGACAGTTGGACATAGAAATATGCTACGGGATGATCATGCTCCTCCTGTAGCAGCTCAATCATGTTCTATGAAGAAACAAAAGATACTTTTCGTGAAATATTGTCTTTACTTGTCAGTGGAACTGAACCATGGTAAGTGAATTAATTATAACTTATGAGTATTTCCTTCGAAGACATCGGTCATGGATGAAATTGTATTATAATGTCCCACAAACTTTCTGCTTGTGACATGCTATTCCAAATGAGTGGTAATTAAAGAAACTATAGTTAAGAACATGTATTGGACCAATTGCCTCTTGAAGCCGAATTTTACTTTTTTCATTTTCTGGTAGAAACAAAAGAATTGTCACAATTTGGTGGAATTGAAAAAAAAAAAGAAAAAGAGTTGTCCTTCTGGAGAGAACTGTTACAATTCTGTGTTCGCAAACTGAAAAATTAAACGAATGGGAAGTAAATTAAAAGGATGTCAAATACTACTATTTTTGTTCCAAATTCATGCAAATGAAATGAAAAGATACTGAAGCACTGTTATACGGTATTGGGTTGACCTCAGAATTTAATGTCTAGTACAGAAACATGCCTGCTGGAAACCACTGGGCATGCTGCTGCACGACAGAGACACGTTCAAGGTGAGGTCACCACAAATAGCTTCAATTCAAGTCAATGGTAAATAATATAATAAGACCAGTGGCTGATAAAAGCAGTGAGAGTCGTCTCTTAATTAACAAGCAACAAGTAAAGAAGGTGTGATTCATCTGTAAATGCAATGAATCTTGTGGCCTCAACGTAGATAATATGACACGTGCTCGACTAACTAGCACGCTTACTTGTCTTTGCTTCCTCTTCAAGCCAAAACCTAACCTAATTAAACTTTTTGAGCAAATTCCTCCTCCCTACAATACTTGGACCCTTCTTATGATGTTAACGTTTTCTTTCTATTGTTCAATTCATTCATAGCTATTGTTCATCCGCCTCTTTCCTCATGATGTTCAAGCATTTGAGCGCTAGACAAGTGGTTCAAGCATTTTTTAATAAAGACTGTGGGTTCAAGTCATAGGATCAAAGTTGCATGTGTAGCATTAGACTTTGTGTCTCTAAATTACATGACAATATTACATTGTAGTCACCCAAAAGTAAAATTGCACACTAAAAAAATTAAAGAAACCTTGACCTTTTATCTTTTTATTTGTATGCTTGATTGATATATTCCATCTCAGTCAGGTACTGTTAATTAAGTAATCCCGTTCGGTGTCTGACAGAGAATAGACAAACTCTGCAAAATATTGTACTGAAAGATATTACTGCCATCTGCAAGGTCATCATGGGTTGGATAAGCCCAATGCTCAACGGTATACCATACTTTCCACTACTCACCCATTTCTTCCTTTTCCTTTTATTTTTCTTTTATTCATGCCATGCCACGCTTTAAAACAAACTATAAAAAGTCACGTCAATTTCATAGTTTCAAGGTTTTGCTTCCCCTCCTTCTACCTCCCATTATTCTCTAAATCACCTAATTACAAAACTTCACCATCCATGGAACCATAAGAATTGCGTGGTTTCAGATTCACCGACGTGGAAAGATTCCACGTTCTTTCTTCACACCTCGCTTTCCTACAATCATTTTTCAAATCCTTATATAAAATAGAGAGACATTCTATTGTAAACATTCAAGAAACATGTAAACATAATACTAAAATACATACTATTAAGCACGTTTTGAGTAATGCATTGCTCCCTGAGTTGAAGGAACAAAAATTGAAAATGCTTTTGATAATAAAATGAGATTATAGTTTAGTTAAGAGTAATGGACACATAAAATAGTAGAAGACGTGAATAGATTTTGGTGGCAAAAGGATTTTTGTGTTGCCGACAGCGACATGAATGTACACACAAATACACAGTGATTCATGACCCTCCCCACTCAGACCCTCACTCACTCACTCCATTTTCCCTCGAATCTTCTCTCTCTCCTTCAATTCGTTACCCAAATCAAATCCCTGAGCTTCACGAGAAAAATATTTGCTTCATCCTCCAATGGGGACACACCCCGTGCTGCACCATAAATACCCTTTAATCCTACCTCACTCACCTTGGCTTTCTTCTCTCCACACTCTTCGCCTCTTTCCCGCCAACCTCTCTAACAACATCTTCTCTCTCTCTCTCTTCCTTACCCTTTGGAATAACCACCCAAAACCCCCCTCTTTCCTTTTCCCTCTTCCTTCATGCAATTAAAACCATCACCTTTTCCCTTTCTTCATTCTCTTTCTTAACATGAGTGACACAAACCAACCTTTCATGTCCCTCCAACCAACCATGAATCTCCGCCACCCATTTAACCCACCAACCTCAAGCTCTAATTTTTACACCCACCCACCATGCAAAACCCCCAAAAAACCCCAACCACCGCACAAGAAGCTCCTCCGAGTCATCCTCACCGACCACGACGCCACCGACTCAGACTCCTCCGGCGACGATGAAAGCCCCAAAAACCCCTCAAAACACAAAAAAGTGAAAAGAGAAATCACCCACATCACCATAAACTTTCCCTTTCTCCCAGAACCCCCAACCGTAACCCCTTCTTTTTCCACTAACCCGACCCCGTTAACCCAACCCGAGAAGCGGCCCGCCGCCCCTCGCCGCCGGAACAAGTTCCGAGGTGTCCGGCAGAGACCATGGGGACGATGGACCGCCGAGATCCGCGACCCGACCCAAAGAAAACGGGTCTGGCTCGGCACCTTCGACACGGCGGAGGAAGCAGCCGCCGTGTACGACGAGGCCGCCGTGAAGCTCAAGGGGCCTGACGCTGTCACCAACTTTCCCCTCGCCGCCGGTACTGGAAAAAGAGAACTCCGCGTTTCGCCCCCGGAGGCGGCCTGCTCCGGTGACGGTTTCTCGTCGCCGACGTCTGTCCTCACTTACTGCGACGGAGACTCCTCGCCGTTTGACGGTTTCCGTTTCGGCGAGGTCGATGCATTCGGGTTTGACATCGACGCGCCGTTTAGTCTGACGGACGTTAACATGGGCGTGCTGAATCAGCGCTACGCGAAGGAAGAGTTCGGCGAGTTTGACCCGGACGAGTTCCTGACGTGGCCAAATTAAGCGTCATTTCCTCCTTTCTCAAAAAACTCAGGGACTGTTTAGTAATTGTACTAAGTTTTTGTCGTATTCGGTTTTGTATTTCTTGGAATTCCGAAACTACCCTCGGGACTAAGTTTTTGTGCAGCGTAGAAGAGTGGAGAGTGTAGAGTGCTAGAACTATAGACGTGAGCATTTTGGTAATCTAATTAGAGAATTTTGTCCTATGCTAATTTGTGTAATTAATTTCAATCTCATGGAAAAGAAAGAAGATGAAGAGTGAGTGAATATGATGCAAAATATTAGAGAAGGCCTTTATTGTAGTTTGTTATATATATTTATAAAGTACAATTTTTATTAAATATTATTACTTTTTCGTCATTCTAATTCCTTGTTTGGTGAGGGCAAAACTAATGATTGGCTTTCTGTTTGGAAGATTTTGATCCTATGATTGGTCGTTTGGGATTCTTTGGTTAGTAGGAGGGTATCACAATGATTTCCCTAATATTATAATTATTTCCATAAAGAATTTCCGATGTACAATTTTTCTTTAATTTATTTTCTTTAAAATCGAGGATGGAGTATAAGTAGAGCAACTTATATATTAATATAAATAATTGAGATGAAGAAAATGTTTTTATGGGAGGAATTGAGATAGACATTGTTCTATGAGTGTTTCTTTAATTGTAAGGTAAAGAACAATCATTAACATAAGTCGCCTCAACTTGCTATTTTAAAATCTCTCACTTTTTCTTTTACCTTTAAATAAAAATCTGATTTAAATGTAAAAGTTGAAACTCGTGTATTTTATGAAATCAGCATAAATTTTATTTAATAAAAATGACTGTAGAAAAAAAAAATGTTAAAAACATTTTAGAATCATTTCTCTTCCTTTTACAAAATATCTTTAGTGAGGGTTTTGCTTCCTCAGAGGTGACCTTTCACTTTCTTATCTGATAATATTATGTAATCTTTATATACTTTATCCTGCCAAATAAAACGACAAAAATTAAAATAAATGTTTTATCTATTTATATTATTATTACAATTGTCATTTCTTTTGCGTATACTTTCTCAGCTAGATTTATGAGTCATAATTAGATTTATTTATTTATTTCTTAAAAACAAACTTCTAAAGATTTTTTTCACATTCAATCAATTATAAATAGCTATTATGTACTCTTTTTCCGTACATATTAGAAAATCTATATAAGATCACAGCACAGCTTCAATAATTTAAAGAGATGATATATCCTTGAATGAGATCTAGGCCATTCATTCAAAATGGAAAGTACAGTTTTATCATATCTTAGATATAATTCTATAGCGTGTATAAACTTAATACTTATGACTATTTTTCAAATTATTTTCAATATTGTTGAGAAAGATTTAAATTATTCGAAGATAATTATAAATGTGGATAAAATTTAATTTTTTAAATTGGTGTTCAAACGAAAATAATGATACGTATTCAATAAATATTTAAACGAGTACAGCATGGATGTTTGGTTTCTCAAAAATAACAAAATGTGCCTGGTTTCACAAAAAATAAATTTCATATTTATTGAATATAGAAAATAAAATGGATATAAACTTTTACTTCAATGAGGAAGACGTCATCGTCATCTTTCTAGTGTATAACACATAAATTATAAAATAAATACAATATTAAAGTTTTTTTATGTTTTTATTTATTATTTAACTGATCAAAGTTTACGGATTAGTCCTTCTGATAGCTGATACAGTCAAGATTATTAAAACCAAATAATTTACTCTTCTTCACAAAACATTTACAAAATATATTTTACTCTTCTTCAATCATCTTAATCATTAGATTACGAATTTCAAAAAATAATTTAATAAAAAAATATATTTGTAACCTAATGTAACAAAATAAATATATGATTTTTCTATTAATATATCTATGAGTTGCTTAACATATATAATACTATTCAATTTTGGTTTTTAATATCACAAATGTGAGGACAAAAATAAAAATTGCCATTTAATACACGTGTCATACTACATGCCAATTGTGACGTTATCATGCAATATACCAGCAAATAAATAAATTATAAGAACGAAGAGATTAAAAGAACACTGATAATACTAAAATATAACTAAATCTTAATTATATATTTGTCATGAGTTTAAGAAACAATTTTACTTAAACGAGATAGAACTATTAGAGTTTAATAGTTATGTATCGAAAAGGGAACTAACTTTACATTATGAAATCACACATCATAATTAATATTAAAGTAGTTATTATGAAAAGTAATAATCTTCATTTTTTGGGCAAAAAGTTAATATATGTTGAGGAAACTAATTATAGCATCTATTGTAAAAAGGTTTATAAAACCTGAAAATGGTTGATTTGGTGGGTCCTATGGTTGCTCACAAAACAATCTCAAGTGAAAAAAAAAAAAAAAAATCCAAGCCACCATGAGAATTTCTAACAATTTTTTCATATGTACTGATTTTAATTTATGAGAAAAAAAATTTCAATTTTTTTTCTAGAAATACTTAAAATAAATTCATCTATGCTAACGATTAGTCATACATATAAATGAATTAGGATATTCCTTTCAACTTTTATGTCGAATTTACGAGTTTCTATAATATATACACTTTATCTCGTTGATTATTATGCTATGTGGGACTTGAATTTAGAATGGAAAATTAGTGTCATTATATATATGATAGAGTGGTGAGAACTCAACTGCAGAAATTTGCAACAATGGTGACACATTGTTAATTTAGGAAGATTTGAATATTGATAAATTGATAGCATTTTTGCAGGTTGCAGTTGCAGATAAGATTAAGAAGAGAAAGTGGCAATGGTTGATTGGGTGCTTGTGTTTGTCTCTTACTTCACTCATTGGATCCATTCTCCACAACAAGACAAACTCACCAAAAACCCTTTTTTCATTCTAACCATTTTCATGTGCTTCCTATTCTAGCCCTCATCACTTTGCTTCAATCAACAATCAACCAAAACATATCTAGTGCTCAACATGTGACATAATTACAATTTCAATTACATGTTTCTTTGTTCTTTTTTTTTATGCTTTCAAAAAAAAGGTAACTAAGAGTTAATTTATAGGGTTCATAGGGCACCCTAAGATATAGCAATGTGAGTGTATATGTTGCATTGTCACTCAACATATTGATGGAGAAGCCATCATGTAATAATACACAAAGTTACACATTCACTTCAAATTTTGGTGACAATATCAGGATCACCAAAAATAATAAATCATATATAGAAAATGTAGAGTGATGATAAATTATTATATAAATTTGAGATAGTTGATATTAATGATTTAGGCTGATGTGATGTGATGATAAGAGATGTTTAAGGTTAATAAATAGTATGATTACTATTTTTTTTTTTGTCATTATTGTTAGAATAACTATATAGATAAAACAATTTCATAATATATATATATATATATATATATATATATATATATATATATATATATATATATATATATATAAAGTAAGGTACAAAGATATACCTCGACATAAAGAATATATCAAAAGTTTCACATTGAATAGAGATAAGACGATTTTATAATATATAACTTATATATTATGAAATTGTCTTATTTCTGGTAGACGTGAGATTTCCAACAATTATAGCATAAAAAAATGTTCATTACGATTTTTGTATTGAAAATCTAAAATTTGGGGTGTGTGATTCAACAAAAGAAGCGTGATCATGCAAACTCTGTATGTTATATCATATTTTCAATAGATAAGTTTTAATTGGTGTTATAAATTCATCTAGAGAATGTTATAAGATTATTGTGAACAGTATAAGAGTTTCTTTAAATATTTAATCCACCTAAAACTCCATATTAGTGTTGATTAAAGTAGAACATTATTTATTCCAAACCTAGCCTTAGATTATTAACTTATTGCTGCCACATAATCAATATGGTTTTACTAGTGAAAAAGGTTAATGTAAGCTCTCTTTACGACTGAAGTAAAGAAAAATGGTCATATTTTACATTTAAATGATTGGATTTCATTTAACATATAATTAAAAAAAAACATTAATAAAAATTGACCAACATGAATTAGTAGATTATGAAACATATAGATTTAACTAAATTTTAAAATAAAATAAATTTAATTTAATTTTTGTTATGAATAAAACTTAAGATTCCACAATCAATACTTAAAAATTTCATACGTTACATATTTAAAAAATAAAAAAATGTCAACCCAACTTTATTTCTCATATTTTATAAACTTCAACTTTTCTTTTAGGTTGTAACATTATTTCAGTTTGTCTAACTATTCCAAATTTTCATACCATAAATAATAAGTTCAAGAAATAATGCTTTATTTTTGTAATTTTGATTTTTGTTTTCAGTTAATGTTTAGGGTTTAATTTTTAACATTCAATCAACCACACATTCAACCCCATATAGAGATGAGATTCAAATTTTTACACATTATAAAATGTTTTTTCTTTTAATTCTTAATCTAACCCAACTTGTAATAATATGAGTTGACCTATTAATATGAAGTGTTTATGCCGGCTCTAGTAAATAGATAGATCCAAGGGAAACAAACTAAGAAAAGAAAGGCTATTTGAGGCTTTCAATGACGTGAGAGGGACAAGGGGACAAAGCAGATACCTCAAAGATTATTTATTATTCAACAAAAAGAAAATAAAACAATTTTTGAAAATACGTGATCAGTGATAAAATATTTACTATGGACATATCTACTGAAATGTTTGTATTTGACTCGTATAAAAAACTCGATATAAATTTTTTTACAATAGAATTAATATTTAACCAAACAAAATATGCAACTTTATAATAAATAAATAGAAAAGCTAAATGTAAATTGAAGAGAATAATAAATTCTGAAAAGTGCATAAGAGATAAAGGAAGGAAGGTTCATAGAAGGTAATAGCAAACTTTTCTAATGCAAGAGTGGTTGTGTTCAGCATCAAATCTGGTAGGTCAAGTATATAAGTCATACTCAAACAAATTTTTTTATAATGTCACTCGATTCAAATTTCACTTTATAAATTGATTTTATAAAATTAAATTAGATTTAAAATATATTTTTAATGTGGTATCAAAAGTCATAATTAGAAAATTTATCTTTGTAAAACTTATCTTAACAGAATATGTGTAAGTGTTGAAAATTCTACATTTATAGTATATAAGTGAAGTACAAACCTCACGTTATATGACGATTATGTGAAATTGAGTTAAGTCTTTAAGTCTCCTTCTTGGCATATTCAAACCCAAATTATCATTATTTAACTTTTACTATTATTTTGAAATTGAATAAACTGTTACACACATTTTATATTTTTGTTATCTAAAAGAACATTTTTCCTAGTTTTAGGAATTTATGAAACTAAATTTATTAAATTTACAACAATGTTCCTGTGAAAAACCAAAGTGTAACCACTGAAGCATAAGATACTAGTTTGATTTTGTTTTGGTTTGAAGAAAATTGCATAAGATACACGTGAAAGAAAAAATAAAGAAAAAGAAAAAGACAAAATGTTGAAAAGTGTAGTGTGGGTTATAGTTATGAGGAAATTTCAGGAACAGTGAAAGAGAATAGTGTTTAGGAGAAGAAGCAAAAAATGAATGGGTTTTGGAAGAAGAAGAAGTACATAAAAACAACCCAAATAATGTTTAAGAGACATTTCACAAAAACCAAAATCCAAAATTCTAGCTTCCAAGAAACCTCCCAACACTTTTGTGATAGAGACCTTTCATTCCAATATTCAATTCTTTGATCTCACCATTCAAATTTCAACAACAACCTCTAACATTTACTTCCATCTTGCCTCTAATGGCCTACATTCTAGAATCTACGATATTCAACTTATCGTTTTTTTTAGTGTTAATAAAAAAATTAAAAATAAGAACGTTATGATATCCTGCTAGGTTAGTATCACGAAATAAGGTTGAGTTAAAATAATATATATAATTTTATTTATAAAGAAAAAATAAAGTATAACTTATATAATTATAAAAAAAAAATCGCTTGTTCGAAGAAGGTGAAATATAAATATTTAAGTTCTTATATTCTAACTACTTTTTTCGTATTAAAAAATTACACAAGAAACGGTAGAAAGTTATATATCAGAAATTTTGTACTATAAAACTAATATCTTATTGTCAAAAGTCGATAAATAATTACTTTTAATTTCAGAAATTGATTAATGAAAAGTAAAGACAAACAAGAAATTTTTATTTTACTTCTTTTTCGATTTTAAATATGATAAAAGAAAAGAAAAAGTTAAATATGTTCTTGGTATTTTGATCTCCGGTGAAGATTGAAATTAGTTCTTATTCAAAATTGGGGCTTAAGTCCCCAAATTTTATAAATGTGTAAATTTATTTCTTTTAACCAAATTTTGTTAAGTTTAGTTTACATTTCAAATGCGTTTTATGTTGTTTAGACCGTTTGACACATTTTTACCTCAATGTTAGTTAGAAAACATGGTTAAAACATCAAATAAACTTAACAAAATTAAGTTAAAAAAACCAAATTCACGTATTTTTAAAGATGGATCACTAAATTAGTTTAAAGTTTTGAGGAGAGACTAATTCCAACTTTTTATTGATATTTAAAGGACCAAAAACATATTTAATCCAAGAAAAAAATATTATTTTTTTTCAAATTAACTCTATATACATTTTATTATTTTTTATTCTTTATTATACTTAATTGTATGTTTTATTATTTATTAAATTAAAAAATTTATTTTATAAAAAATTCTTTTAATTTAATTGCTATTATTATAAACATAAAATTGTAAAAATATAATAATGGTTGGGACCTCATTCTTTCCATGTGATGAGAGTAATGATGGACACGTTTGCCCCTACCCTCTTTAAGTACTGTTTAGGCACCATGTATTTATTGTAAACAACAAATTGTGGCAGATATTCAAAATAATGACAACATTAATTTCTAATGTACAAACAATAAAACATTCCCAACCTCTCTTTCTTTTACTCTAATGTCATGATTTACTTCTTAAATTATCATCATCTTATAAAACATACAAAAACATCATATATTCTTTTAAATTTTAACTCTGATTTTTTATTATTTTGTATTACAGAAACTGTGTTTCTTAGCATAGCTAATATTATATTTTTGTTCACAATTGTATTAGAAATTGTTGTACGATTATTGTTTTCAAGGATTAAAATTTAACAAAAAACTGCTTTTAAATCAAGATTATCAAGTAAAACTATTCAGAAAGTAAATTTACTTATGCTATCGATTCTTTTTAATACAATAGAAACTTTTAATTATGTAAGATGTTACTCCTTTTTATTTTTTTCATTAGTGGTTTATTTTTTCATATTTTTAACATTATTTTCTAACACCCTGAATTAGTAGAATTACTTTACTAATTAAAGCATTAACATAATTGGTTTTAAGCATAAAAAAAATACATAGGATGTTTCATGTATTACATTATTTCAATAATTTACATATAAGAAAGTTTTCAAAACATAATACTGAAACAATTGAAAGAAGAACTTTATGTAATACGTAAGAATCTAACATAAATAACTTTCACCATCTACACTCTTATGTGACTATTTTAGTGTTGATGTCCTTACTTGCCCTATATATCATATACTCATATATAATATATAATAGCATATTATCATTGTAAGTGGATAAAACTATAATAGACACAAAAAGGTAAAAAAGGTAAAGGTAAGTTAGAATTATTAAATTTTTACCAACAGTTCTATATTATGATCATAATAAAATATCATACTTATATTTATATAAATTTACATATTATGACAATAATAAAATATTTATTATATAATTATATTCTTATATTATTTCATAAAACAAACAATTACATAGTTTCACTTTACACATTCACAGTATTTCATACTTATCTATGTTTTCATTCAATAATTTGTGGTTTGGGTTATGCTTAATGATGAATTAAAGACTCGTCTATTTAATTGGCTTGGATTGAGTTGAAAAATTGGTCTCAAACTGTGGTCGAATCAAATCATTACACTCTTATTAGAGGCTACCACAAGATATAAAGGGTGTATTGGATGAAAGAGTCTTGCACAGTAAAGTAATAATTGATTCAACCGGGAGTGGAGTAATCACATTGGGTCTGAAGTCTTTAGGTTCTAGGCTGTAGGAATGCACCTAAAATCCATTTTTTTTTAGATTTGCCATTCCATTTGTAACATAAAGAGTAGAAACTAAACCTTCATTTTTTAACCTTAATCTTCACATTTATTTTCAGGAAAAGATCATGAAGATCCCTAAGCTAAGCTTGAAACATTCAATGAATGTTGGGCGCAACAAAGGGAATTGACATACGAGATTTGAATCCTTGACCCCACTTAAAAGACATAACTAACTAGTACTAAAGTTGGCCAAATAAGTCAAAGTTTTGAACCAGAAACACAATTTACGGAGCTAGCCATCAATTTGTCAATACTGAAGCTAGCCTAACAGTTAAAGAACTAAAGCCATGACAAAGGAAGGGAATGTTGATGCCTTTAAATTTGAAAATGGGCTCAAAAATAGCCATCAGATAGATCGAATATGACAATCATAGCTAAATTAATTTTGTCCTGCAAACAATAAGACTAGAACAACCTAAAAACAATGGTCCAAGCTATAAACAATTTATCAATAAGTTCAACATACGATAGATCAACACATACCATAGAATTTACAAACACTCTACATTGCTCATCACATATTAGTTTCCAAACAAACAAAACCACAATCAAACAATTCCAATTGAAACCAACACAAAAGTTAACAAAGATATTGGCAAGTATATAATTATTATTAGCTTTTCTTACCTAGATAGACGTTCCTAGACTTAGGTGTTCCTCACAAACTCTACCTCACATAGGTTGCTCTGCACATGTAAAACTCTAATCAACGATCATAACACATCCTAACAATTCTAACTGAACAAAGATTCATCTTGAATCCTTAAACACCACATGCAAGCCCAAAAGACCCCACATGCAACAAATTTCTTAAAAGGCAAAAGATAAGCTTACTTTATTTAAAGATTATGATCGGATATGATTGTAGACCTTGATGCCAAGAGCCTTATGACATACTTCGATCTTTAAACAGATAAAAGATGAAGTCAAAGATCTACAAAGGAGACAGATGTTAGAAAAAAGTTTTAGAAAGATGATAATTCTTATAAAATAAAACTCGATTATTATTAATAGTTGAACTTTTAATAAATAAAATAATCAAATATCATCATTAAAATCACTACTACTCTTAAACTATTTCTTAGGTCCTCAAAGCTTTCAATAACAATATTAATTATTTTAGTCCCAAATTTGTTTATAAAATATAGAAATGTCATTGTTTGTTGTATTCATTTAATGATAATGATAGGTGTAACTAAAAAATGTCTCAATATCTCATATGATTACTCTAAATTCAAGTCAATGTAAAGAGTTTAAATGAATTAAACATTTCAAAGAAGAAATATTTATAATTATGAAAAATTTTGAATAATTAATTTCCCCATAGTCTTAATTAAAATATACATTAAAAGAGAAAAAACATTCAAAATTGTAAAATAGTAAGTTTGAAAGTTGACTCAAGGAAAAATTAACTATATTTACGTTAAAGTTGAAATTTTAATCCATGATTAATATTTTTTTTATATATCTATCTAAAAAAAGTTATAACATTCAGAACATTAAATTTCATAAAAAAAGCAAAATATTTTTCTAAATTCATTAATAATTTTTCAATATAAGTAAGTTTGACTAAATGGTTTATTCAATTCCTGAAAAAGCTATTTGATGACCTTAAGGGGTGTTTATTGGAGAGAAGTCTTTTAAGTTTTTCAAAAATCTTAGGTCAAAAATATCAAATTCCTTCATCTGGTATGGCAAATTTCAAAATACTCAAGAATACGTATAAAATTCTTAGAAATCGTTTTTTATCAAGTCTTTCATTAATTTGTTTTTTCCTATGTCTAAGATTTTGAGATATTTCAAACATGACATTTCCAAAAAAATTATCCTTAGAAAATCAAAACCAAAATCTATGAAGTTTTCCTTTGTTTTATTTAAGTCTATTAATGATGACGCTGTTTTAGTTTCTTAACATAATTGTTTGCACTTTTTTACTTTTAATTCTTTTTACTTTCCTTAATCATTCAATTAGAAGCATTAATAAAGAGGGATAGAGGTTGAAGAGAAAGACACAAACTCATATAATTCTCCATTTTCATCAAAAAGTTTCACACACAACAAAAACAAAGTCTAAAGTATAAACGGGTATTTCTTTCTCATTTTAAAATTTTGCTTCTTTGTTCATCATTTTCATTCATTTTCTTCTATTGTTATTTTATTTTCTTTGTATATGATGGATTCTTAGGTTTCATCTCATGCTATTTCAATTCATTTTCTTTCATTTTTCAGTCAATTTGATTCTTACTGTTAAATTTATGTTAAATTTATCTCATGGAGGTGTAATTTGGTTGCTTTCAATATTGTTATAAATAAGTTTTATGTATTCTACCATTGGTAATAGATATTTAGCACCTAAATTTTATTGCACTCATAAAAAAGTTTCTACAATTTATCATACAAATTTTAGTGTCTAGTTCTGTATTTCAAAAGTAAAAAAAAAATGTTTTAAAATATATACTCTATATTATTATTTTTTGCCTATAGAATGTCAAATACTCTTAAGTCGAATCTTGTATGAAAGTTTTCTAACTGAAAAAAAAAAAAAACGATGAAGCGACATATCCATATCGAACAAAAAAAGTTCTCTTTGATTTTCACATTTGTAGAAACATTTTTTTTAAGTGTTACTGTTTTGCAAAACTTTGACCTCATGCATTCAACGATATATTTAATTACATTAATATTATTAATAATGACATAAAGAATTAACATTTTCAAAATCAGTCTGGTCACTAGATTAGGAGACACTGTTATTTGGGTTGAATATGTCAAGTATCGTTAAAAAATATTTATATAACCATTAATAAAAATTTATTTATTTGATAACCTACTTCAATTTTAAATTATTATTATTATTATTATCCAACACCAAAGTGATATTGATTTCCTTTTCATATTTTCACAACGTTTACAAATTTCTGAAATAAGTTTTGTTTTTCAAAATTACCGAAACCAAAAAATAAATGTTAGGTTTAAAGAAAAAAAGAGAGCTTATGTCAAATTTAAAATAAAAAACTAAAATCATATTTAAGTCTAACTAAAGTTAAATGTCAGAACATCTAGAGTTCAAAATAATCATGAAACTAAATTTCATAAAATTTAAGGCCACTAACACACAATAACGTTTATTAAAAATAAACTAAATAAACATAATTATGTATTATCACAATCCATTGAGCAAAGTCATATCAATTATATAATATATTTTAATAAAGAAAAAAAATCTCCCAAAACAAATTACAGATTTTGGCCCATTAACTAAATTTGAACAAATTCAACTAGATTTAGTGATTTTAACTAGAATAATTTTAAAGGGTAAATGAATCATTCAGTGACCAATTCTCAATTCAACCAGCTGGAGCACCTCATAAAACTGTAAAAAAAAAATGTTATCTCTCTCTTAATATGGTATAATATAATGTTCAGAATTTTTAAGAAAAAAAAATGTATCATTTTCAAATTAAAAATTGGATGCATTTTAGGACACAATAACATTTTTTTCTTATGGTTTTCAGATTCACTCTAACAAATTAATAAAGGATGGAATCAAGAAAGTTGCAGTCTTGGATGTGGGGCAGACTCATCAGGTCCAAGACTTCTAAGTGGCATTCAGAAAATCTTAGAAGTATGTAATGCAAATTACAATTGGAATAATCTTATGATATGCTTTTCTTATCATTGTCAAAAGCAAAATTATAATGTCTAGTAAATAAGGATTCAACTTTTTCTAAATATATTTAAAATAATATAAATACAACTTTACTAAATATCACTTAATTAAGTTATATATATATATATATATATATATATATATATATATATATATAAGTAATTAAAAGTTGTCAACTTAATAACTTGACCACACCCATATTAATTTTTGATAGGATTGTGACTTTTTACTACATTAATATAGTTAAAATAATGAATAAGTTCATTTAAATACCTTTAATTTCTCAAATCAAAATAAAAATTGCATTTTTTTTTTGTTTCCTTCAGATATTAGTTATTTTTAGCAAGAACTTTGAATTCGTGCCTGAAGAATATATAAGCTAAAGTTCCTGAGTGTTATATTGTTATTTTGAAAATACATGTGATTTATAATAAGCAAGAAAATTAATTAACAAGAATGGAATATTTTGGTGCATTTATTATTAATATTTTTTCCATGAACCTCAGAACAAATATTAAGAAATTGTTGTTAGAAATGTAGCAGGGTATTCCTTAATTAAATCTATCTGTGTCTGTGATAACTAACGAACCAAAAGGTTCTTCCAAACAGACATTTGTAGCTAGCTTTAACAAGAAAACAAAAAATAACGTTGGTGTCATGTTATAACATCTTGTTTCAATACTCTTCCTCACAAAACATACTGGGCAAAAAGAGGATCCACCATTCCCAACTTTTGTTTGCATTGCAAAAGTTGGGAAGGGTTGTTTGAATCTTGTTTATTTTTCCATTGTTTTGTTATAGCTTTCTCATCCAAATCAAAAACCAAGATAATCATTTATATAGATACATACATACGTATACGTAGATACATTCATATTACATACTTTGCACCTTGTGAATGATAATGAAGAACATGACAAAACGATCCTTAACCACAGAGATGGAACGCAACGTGAGGCAAATGCAGAAGCTGATTGAAGATAACGGAGATTCCTTTGCGGAAAAGGCTGAGATGTATTACAAGAAGAGGCCAGAGTTGATCTCTCTTGTTGAGGAGTTCTACCGGGGCTACAAATCTTTGGTTGAACGTTATGATCACAGTCCCACATCGTGTGATCTTCAATCACAGGCTTCTTCTGGTGTTTCAGATTGTGGTTCTGAGATGGCTTCTCCCTCTCCGAGGAAGATGGGGCGTCGCATATCCCCCAACCGTGCCCCGGGGTTCGATGTGTTTCTGGGTTCTGGTGGGAACGGGAATGGTTTTGATGCATGTCAAAAGGATGGGGATGGTTCTTCTACTTTGACAGAATCTGATGAGGATTATTATGATGATAGTTCTTCAATGAACAGCTTTTCAGGATTCTTTGGGAATGGAAACGATCAGAATGGTATGAACAGAAGGGTGATGGAATTGGAGATTGAGATACCGTCTGAGGGGAAAGAGAAGGTGTTGAATGAGGAGGAACGTGTGAAAAATGGTGAGGATTTTGGTGCAAGGATCAATGCGTATGAAGAAGAACTAAGGAATGTGAATGAGAAGTTGAGGGTTTCTGAAGGGGAGATTAGTAAGCTGAAGAATGAGGTTGAAATGTACAGATCAAAGGAATTAAGGAATTTGAAGGGTGGCGTTGGATTATCTTCAAGTGTAGAAGGGGTGAGGATGGGAGGGGAATCCTTGGAGTTGAAGAAACTTGAGGAGGAGCTAAGGATGAGCAATGAAAAACTTGAGTCTGCGGAAATGCAAGTTACTAAAACGTTTGAAACTATTCAGCAATTGCAGGAAGAGTTTGAGTTGGCTCAGAAGGACATTGCTTCTTGGAAAATAAAGTTCAACGCTCAGAAAAGAGAAAACTCAAGACTGGTAGAGAGGCAAGCAAAGATGAGAACTAATGTAGCAGAGAGGGATAGTGAGGTGAGGGATTTAAAAGCTCTTCTGTCTGATGTACAACAGAAAGTGTTCTTTGAGAGATCAAGTTTGAAGTCTGAAATAACGAGGTTGTTGGGAGAAAAGAGTGTTTTAGAGCAGAAGATGAAAGAATGGGAATGTCAATGCCAATGTTTAGAAGGAGAGATAAAAAGAATGGAGTCTGAAAAAACAGAGAGGGTGAAAGGAAAAAGTGAAAGTGGTGAGGGTTTGAAAATAGAGAAAGAGAAGCTGAGTGCAGAAGTTGGTGCACTTAAGAAAGTGATAGAATCAAGAGATAATGAGATTGAAGAGGGTCGTAAAGAAGTGGAAGAACTAAGATCAAGAGGTAAGATACTAGAGGAAGAGATCGAGAGGCAAAGGGTTGAAATATTAGGAGGAGCTGAAGAGAAACGTGAGGCCATAAGGCAGCTATGCTTCTCACTTGAGCATTACAGAAATAGGTATGATATGCTTTGCCAGGCTTTCAGAGGAAACAAGAGGCTTCCTGTTTCGACCACCTGATATGTCAACTTGTACAATCTTCCTGCTGTGTATTACAATCTGTCTGTCATGTGTTTCTTATACTTTGTGGTGTGTGATGTGTATCACCCAAGTTTACGAGAATTTAGAACTTAGAAGTCGTAGTCATGTTTCATGGTTTGTGATAATGTCGTTTCTTTGCATATATTGGTTCAGTTAGGAAGCTCTGCAGGACCATCTCTTCTTGAGGAGGAGGCCCGTTAGAAGATTAATGGAAAACTGGTTAGGTTTGTATGCTCTCCATCTTTCTGTTTAGTTGGAAGTTGGTTGTGCTGCATAAGTAAGAAATTATGTCGTCGTTCAGTTCAGAACAATATGTGATAATATCTCATTATCATGAGTTGTATTCTTATAATTTCGTGATGTATTTTACGATTATAATTTATTTTATGTCACTTTCCTCATATATATAAAGTGAGAACGATGTCCTTTGTTTCTGCATTCAGAGATTTTATATAGAAGCTACTCGTTACTGAAATCACAGACTAAAACTTATAATAAAACTTATTATAAATGTTACATTTTGTACACATATGGTACATGGACAATAAAATCCACCTCATTCAACTGTTACGCAGTGGCGTTGTGATGTTCAGAGATTTGAATGGAAACCAACTTCATGGTGTCTTCATATGCAGCGAGAAAGGGGTACAATGCCACACAATTATTCTCATTTGATATGGTGATTGTGATAAACAATCAAAGGTGAAAGATAAATCCCTACCACTACTTTCTCAAGATTGCTTCGTTAATCTCGAACATTTGAATCCTTTTAAATCTTATATAAGATTTTGCGGAGAACATCTAATATTTAAGCCTTAAAAACGTTGCGTCAAGGCCTCTTTACGATTAGTTGAGTGGCATGCTCAACACAGAAAAGTTTCAGTGAACATTTATTTCGCGGATAGTCTATGAAAGCTCAAAAGTGCCAACAGAGAAACATAGTTGCGAAATGCAGCAAGCAGGGTATATATACATTTCATGATGATGATGAAATATCTATGCGAATAGAGGAATATTTTTTTGACGCAAAACAATTAAAAAAGAAAGAAAAAAAACTTGAATATTTCTACGATTACAAAAGATGCACTACCTATATGACTACTCTACAAACCACCTAAGAGTCTAGCAAGCTACTTGTGACTAGTGTGCTAGCTACCTACCACAACGATGCCAAACAACACGTAGCGTAGACTTGGAATGTTAACTAGAAACTTCTCCATCACCGTCATCTTAGAAGCAACAGGCCTATAAATGCACTTGGTCTGAAGAGCGTATCATATCAATAATGCACCAGCACTGCAAAACACAAACAATATGCACGATGGAGAGCAAAAAAATGTAGAAAAACCAGAGACAGACCGCTGAGAAGATGGAAACAAACCCGCCACAAAATAAATAAATAAATGTCATATATCACCCACCTTAAGGGCTTTATCAGGTGTCATCAATCAAATATGGGAAGCACCAGACAACACACATTAATCGTCCCAGGCACTATCTGCTGCGCCCTCTCTTTTAATGTTTGCGGCAGTAATCATGAATTTATATTTATCTTCGATGTTAATTGAAGCAGCTCCCAATCCTAACTGTTTGGATAAAGCAATATTTGCCTCTTTTTGTGCAGCTGCTGCTTCTTTCTCCTTCCGTCTAGCAACCTACAAATCAAGGGTACAAAGTCAACCGTGACATATAAGGTTCAATACAGTATATTGAAAATGAAAGTTTTTTGGGAGAAATTGAGCATCTTGGACCGTCAGACCCAAACCTACAGCGCCTATGTATACTAACTAATCTAGGTAAAAAAAAATCAATATAGATGTATAACAGTCTAGCACAAGCCCACCTCAATAAAGCTACTAATACCGTAAGACTTCTAAACCACTAGTTACCTGTTTGGTATATCTTTTAATATATGGGTAAAAATTCAGTTCTTGAACTTCTACCCTCATTTTTTACGGTTTGCCAAACGAACTCCAAGAATCTTAAAATTATGGCAGAATAAAAAATATAGTACCTTTCCGGTTGCAAATGTCAGCGTGTTCCCAGATTCGGCGTCAGCTATTGCCTTCCTTATATTTGCAACAAGGAACTAAAGAGAAGAACCATATTAATGTTAAAATCTATAGAACAATACAGTTCACTTTTTACAAAGAAAAAGGAGAGTGGCAAGCACCATGTCACGATCAGTGTAAAATGAAGTAGCTAAGCCAGTTGATCCTGCACGCCCGGTCCTTCCAATCCGGTGTACATAATCTTCCATGGTCTATAATTGAGGCAGCCATAACTGATGCTTCAGGTATGCATTTGTCAAGAAAATTAAATTTGACTGAAAAATACCAGGCACATGAGATGCCAACATAGCAGTAGCAGAAAGGCAATCCACAAACAGTGGAAAATACCTGTGCGCTTTCTGATAATCTTTTCCTACTGTATTACAGATAAAATTCAGTCATCTCAATTAGTATATGCTTGAAGCAGAGATACCTTGGGAAGATCTAGATTGATGACATGGGACACTCCAGTGACATCCAAGCCACGGGATGCAACATCAGTGGCAACCTGAATCGTACAATATAGTTAGTGGATAAAAAGTACCTGAGCCTTTTTAAAGTAATTATGCAAAATTGTTAAGATTTCAATATTTTAACAAGAATTACCAAACAGTGTGTTTGGATAAGGTATTTTAAGAGGGTAATTCCATTTATTTTGAGAACTTGAAATACTTTATGACAAGATATATTGTTTGGGTAGGGAATTTTGAAAATTTCAAATTAAGAATTTCTAATTCTTCATACTATCAAATTCATATTTTGGTTGAGCTGTCAAAATGGGTTAGAACCCGCGAGCCAACCCGGCCCACCATGGGTTTGGGCCGAGTTGGGTTGAAATTTTTTATTAAATTTCAATACGGGTTGATTTTTGACCCGGTTCGCTTAGAACCCGGCTCACCAACCCGCAAATAAAGGGTCACACAAGTATTTTTTGTTAAGTTGAACTTTGCATTTTGGTCAGGTTAGGTTGTTTTTTTAGTCAACACATAGATAATTTGGTATTTTTTTTATTTTAGTTTTTATTTGGATTGTATTAAAGTTTATTTAGATTTTAATTATAATTATAATTTAGTTTTGACTAAAAAAAATTAAAAAAAAATTGTAGTTTTTTAATTAAGTGAACCTATGAGCCAACCCGTTTAACCTACTAACCTGTGGTGGGTCGCTAATAAGTGAGCCGGGTTGGGTTAACTCACTAAGTGATCAACCCGTTTTGACAGCTCTATTTTGGTCTTCAAAGTTTGGCTCGACCTAGGTAAGGACACATTTGGCTTGATTGGGCCAACTTAGCTCAATTTGGATCAACGCCTACTTGGTTCAAGTTGGGCCCAAATTGACTCAACACGACCTAGGCTCGATCGACTAGGCTTGACTCTGACCCAGGTTGACCTTACATGATTCTGACCTAGTGCTATCTTACTTGGGTTGGGCTCAATCTATCATTTCAAAGTTGAAATAATTTTGTTTAATGTAAAGTGAGAAAAAGTTTTGCAAATATAAAATAAACAAATCTTCAAGAACTTTGACCAAAAATTAACATCAATCAAGATCAATTACAAAAAATTATCAATATTGACTTTTTTTAATTTTTGACAATTACTTGATATTTAAATATTTTTTGAATTTGATGGTAATTGAAACACTTTATCCAAACAATATATTAATCATGCATAAAATACAACATGGTACCTTAATGGGCTCACTAAATTAAACAGCAATTAGATATTTTTATCATAACAGTAACAACTTTGCCCTTAACATTTTCTTCTTTCTCCGTGTTGAGAATAAAAAGATAATATAAACTTGGAGGGCTTTAGAGATCCCTCTTGTTATAATGATAGAAAGTGATACAATGGAAGATGAAAGATAAAAAAAACTATCCTAGATTTCTAGGTACAACTCATAGAGTGCACTAGACTCATAGGTACAGTTAGAAGTAGTTCCCAACACACTACTCCCTGCTTTAGACTTAATAATTACTCTAACATACATAAATTTAACAATTATTCTAACACTCCGTTTGATACAACAAGAAATGTCATTTTTAGCAATCAGGGAATAAAACAAGCCCAACACTATATTTAGACAAGCCACAGCAGGGTTATTTTCAACAATGTTTTCAATACTGCTAAATAATGTAGAGAATATCAGATTTTAGACAGGAAGAAATGCTAAAAAACTTGAGTAATATGCAGTGGTAGGAGAGATTACCAAAATGTTGGTAGAGCCACTACGAAAATCATGCAAGGCAGCCTCTCTTTCACTCTGACTGCGACCACCATGAAGAGAAACTGCAGATAATCCTTGAGCTACCAATGCTTCAGCAACTTCATCGCACCTTGTCTATGTACACATTAAAAAAGAAATAACAAGAAACATATACACATCAATTTTCAAACAATCTATTCAGATTTTCAAGACCGTAAAATAAAAACTTCATGTATGAATCTCAAGCATAACTATCTATGATTTCCAATTTTTGGAACTAATCCACTTAGATCTTCAATACCCAGACTTGAGACTGGGAAATATGAAAAATATTTCCAAAAGAGCTTAATCATATCTTAGCTGATTCATCCGTTTACATAGATTCTTACATTGCAATGGTGGTAGCCATTCTTCATTGGGGTCTTCATCAATTACATATTAAAATTATGAAGAAGTCTACATGATGCATCCTCTTGGGTTTGTTGTTCAAGGGGAGTTTGGTTTGGTTTGTAAGTTGTCTCGAACAATCTCCCCATGCTTGCTTTGGAAAGTTTAACCACATTGTTCAATCCTTTGGATTGAAACACAATGAGGCAAACCACTTTGTTTTCTATTGTCATACCTCCCTTGGAAAAAATGTGTACTTAATAATGTATGTTGATGATATTGTTATTATTGGGAATGATGCTACTAAAATCTGTCAATAAAGGAATACCTATGCAATCATTTTCAGATCAAGGATCGTGGAAATCTCAAATATCTTTTGAGCATAGAAGTAGCTCAATCAAAGAAAGTAGTAAAATGGCTCAAAGGAAATATGCTTGACATCAAATAAGAGACAGAATAGGTTTTCTCTAACCTAGAGAGATATAGAAGACTGATTGAAAAACTTATATATCTCATATTTACCAGACCATATTACCATATTTGTCTTTTGCAGTTGGAGTTCCTTCATGCAAAATCCTTGTATTGATCACTAGAATGTTGTCATTCCTATTCTAAAATATCTCAAAAAGACTTCAGGACAAGGACTACTCTATGAAGATAAAGGGAATACCCAAATCTTTGGATGTTATAACACTGATTGGGCTAGTTTTCCTATAGATAGATGTAATAGTAAAATGTTGTTACCCGATCATCTATTGAAGTTGCGTATAGAGCAATGGTATCCCTCACTAGTGTGAGATTATATACAAGAATTAGATTTTTGTGACATTTAGGCGATGAAGATGTATTGTAATAAATAATCAAGTTGCTCTCCAAAATGTTTCCAATTCAATGTTCCATAAGAGGACCAAACACATTGAAATTGATTGTCATTTTATTTGAGAAAAGTTGTTGTCCAAAGAAATCTATAGTAAGTTTGTTCGTTCCAATGATCAACTTGCGGATAAATTATAAGAATCCTTGAAAGGTCCTCGAATTAAATTTATTTGTTCCAAGCTTAGCATATACAATTTGTATGGTCCAACTTGAGGGGAAGTGTTAAAATAAATAGGATTTATTGTAAGAAGTTATGTGTTTTGTGTTGGACCTAATTCCTAGATGTATCTTTTTGAATTCTCTTTTCTTCCCTCTCATACATTGTATTTGATGTATCCAAAGTGATTATAAATATGAAATCATAAGAGAAGGAAACATACTCTCTCAATTTTATTCTAATTCCTTTGTATTATCTTCAACTACATTGATGCATATCAGGGACACAAAACAAAGCATACCTTCCTCTCAACAAACACAATTGTTAATGGAAATGGATGACCACATTTTTCAGCCTGTGATGCATCCTCTACAAGTAAGTCTAGAAGTCGGTCAATCTACAAGAACAATATAACATCTCAGAACAGAGGCCAAAAGAAAGAGCAAATAAAGGTAAAAATATCATGGAAAATGACCATGCCATATCATGGGGTCAAAAATGCAAATAAACAACCTAATTTGTCACTATTCTCAAATTTCTTCACCCTAATCACTACACCTTTGCTCATCACATCTCATTCTACCAATACTTCTTTAATTTTATGCACATGTGTACCTCATGGTAAGTATTTAAGAACTTGTGTGAAACAACAATTTTCAGTAAAAACAGTCCCCCTCCAGAAACATGCATAATGAAAACAGAACCTAGAAACATTAAAAAAAAAATCTTTGAAATCAATGACTGCCTTCTAGGAAGCATGAAACTAAACTTTTAGTCCAACTATTCACATATATGCTTCATTTTTAAAGTAAATAAACAAACCTTCTCGTTTTCGGAAATTTTCACAAGCGTTTGCGAAACATTAGTTGTTGGGCTACTCACTTTCCCCACCTTCACTTGCACTGGGCTAGCCAAGTACTCCTGAAATCGAACAAATGATTGGTGAACCCCAAAATTATTCCTTCCACAGCTGAGCATACAAAGAAATATATTGCTAAAATATAATATTCTTCAAAAGAATGTATTTTGGGGATATATTTAATTTTAAGGAAGAGAATCATGGAAGAAAAAGATAAAATATAAAATCCTAAAAAGAATAACTATACTTCAATTACAACACATCTAATGTGCTACATGTTATGATCAAGTAGCTAGGCTGCTTACAAAGTTATGCGAAAAGCAAATAATTAATGATAGAATTATTATTGCCTAAGCATTTTTCCAAATCAGAATACCAAACTTCATTATTTTAGAATTTGTATAAAGGAAAAAGTAACAACGTTGAAAATTTTCTATCAACAATGAAGGAAACCTAACCTTTGCTAATGCTTCAATCTCCACAGGCATTGTCGCACTAAAAAGCAATGTTTGATGCTTCTCTGGAAGACTTCTCATTACCTGAGGATAATATAGAATATTCATATTTTCTTGAGTAATCTAGAAAAGGCAACTATTATTAATTTAACACGAGAATGTTATATTGAAACAACATAAAGGTTATCATCATATTAGAAATATTGCTGATAACCCATTCAAATGGGACCATAATATATATACAAAAATAACATAAATTTCAAGCATGGTCATAACAGCTAGATCACAAAAATCAAACTAAGGTACAAACTAAATAAAAGTTATAGAAGATTAAATTGGAGTATGAAAATCAAGTTTTGTCCAAAAAGAGAGACCATTTTCATTGCTAATTTTTCTTCAAAAAGTGTAACATTGTAACCTCTCTATGCTTTCTGATGGAAGGACATCTTCTCCAGTTAAATGCTTAAAGAACTGCAACTCAATATAACTAGTTCTAGTGTAGCGTCATTGGCTTGACTTCAAAGTTCAATGACAGAAACAATTTAAATAGAAAGTTACGAGGAAACAACCGTTTTGAAACACCGTATAGAGAGCACAAACACCACAAATAGGTCACACTAGTTATCTTACATTAGGTATGAAGCCGTCAAGAAAATAAAGGAGAGTCCAAATACAAGCAAAAAGCTAAAAATACAGACCTCTCTTATCTGTGGTTCAAACCCCATATCCAGCATTCTATCTGCTTCGTCTAGAACAACAAAAGAAATTCTAGAGAGGGAAGTATTGCCTTGTTGCAAGTGATCAATGAATCTTCCAGGCGTGGCAACTGCTATTTCAACCCCAGCTCTAAGTTCCGCCCTCTGTTATAGAGACCAGAAAGAGAACACAGAAAACTTTGTTACCTTCAAGAAGGGGAGTTGAATGAACTTGAAATAAAACTTGTTACAAGACTCCTTGAAGCAGAAAGTTTTGCTTTGTTGGACACTATTTACAAAGTCCCCAGTACCAGTTCTTAAACTAGCCTCTAATCTATGAAACACAGTGATACATGCATTTCCTCCAAATACAAACATGAAAGAGCATCCACTACCACTACTCAGAGATACTTCACTATAGAAGTATCCAGTGTTAGACTTGGCAACTACATATCTTGATTTGAATGTTGCATTTGCACAGTTATAATTGTACATCTGTACGTTTTATAAATTTTAAACATACATAACTCCGTATCCTGCAAGCATTGTATTCTACACATTTTAAGAATAGTTGTATCGACAAATTGGAAACAAATCATATAAGTGCATCATACAAATAACATAAATATCAGCACATCAGTAGAGCTAGCTCTGCAAAACTGAATACACAGCATCTCCAAGTTTCTAAGGAAAAACATTAAAATGATACTAAATATTACAAATGCTTATGCATAATTAACATACAAAGACTTTTATGATGCTCTCAGATCATACTTAACACAATGGCAAAAAAAACAAATAATACCATCACTTATCTTTATGAAAATTTTTAAAACAGCAGGAGAAATAGCCAAGAAATAAAGATTATGTCCACATTTATTACCTGCTTCTCAATGTTAGTTCCACCCACAACAATAGCAGTTTTTAATGACTCAAGGGATCTGCTAAAAGCTTTAACCTACCAAAAATCAAAACAAGAATGAATAGATAAGCTGATAGTTGGAGAAAGGAAAAACATTAAGTATGAAATGACCTGATGTAGAACATGTTCTTTTCAGGCATAGTACGAGAGATGTCAAGCTCAACAAAACAACATATAATTCAAAAGTAAGATAGCAAGAATCTTGTACTAACACAGACAATATTTATTAAGATCCCAATTCAAAAAGGTAAAAGCATAGAGAATAGACAAACTGCGAACCTAGGTATATGAAAATTATTAGGAGATAGTTTAAAAATCATTACATGATGGGAGAAACAAACAATAATTTTGTCTCCAAATTACCCATTATTCATCCACAACAAAAACAAATACATATATCACCTCTTTTTCTATTTGTTGAGCAAGTTCTCTGGTAGGAGCCAAAACTAATGCCAGAGGACCATCATTGCGCCGAATTGAAGGTTGGGCTAAGCAATGCTAAAAAATGAAGGAGAAAAATTAAATCACAACTAAAAGGTTGATCATTTACATTTGGCTTGTTTTTTCACAAATATACAGTATCTAAAGATGAGTCCAGTCCAATATGCCATGTCTAATAAGTTCCGACCTGTATCATAGGAATTGTGAAAGCTGCAGTCTTTCCACTACCAGTTTCAGCACAACCTAATAGATCCCTTCCACTGAGAGCAATTGGCATGGCTTGTGCCTGGATCGAAGTTGGCCTGGTGTATTCATGGTAAGCAATATCCTTCATGATACTTGAGTCCAAACACTGAGAACAAGAAGTTCACAATTGCAAACACATTTGCAACAAATTAAATAACAGTTCCAAAAAAAAGGGTGCAAATAGCTCATAATTACCTAGCAAAGTATGAATACGATTAAATATTAACAAAACTAAATACCATATCAGTAAACGACTCTATTGGTGCAGGTGCAGGAGGAGAATCAGATGCAACAGTAACGTCAAGATTAAGCCGAGAACGGACCTCTTCAATCTGGACATGACAAGCACATGAATTTCAGTAACCAATATTTGTTTGTCTAGTCACAAAAAAGACAGATCAGCAAGACAACCAAACATCGAGATAAAATAACAACACGATAAATAACAACTCTATTGAAGGCATCGGAAAAGAGTACAAATTGAGACTGTCAAATCAAAGCACATGAAAGAGGGAAAGATTATTAGGTCAAAGTATAAAAGAGAAGGACAAGCAAAAGGAAAAACTCATCAGCGTTCAGTAAACTGAAGAAGAAGAAGAAGAAGAAACTCTGTAATAGTCCTCAATCAACCACAAAGTTGAAGCAAACTTCACTCATTTATTTTCACAACATATATCCTACCCGTACCAGGCATAGTTTCATACTAAATGCAGACAACCTTCCAACAGAGATGTCAACCTTAATAGTCATGTTAAATTCTTCAGCTAGACCAAAAAAAAAGCCCTTACTTCATGACAATACCACACCGCCGTACAGTTTCAAATTCAAACAAAGCCTTCAACTTTATAAAAGTAGTTAAAAATAACTCGGATTGTCATCGTTACAAGCAAAGCAATGCATTTCACTATAAGCCTCGCTCAGATTAATCCGAACCCTCAGTCCTCGTAATCAGCTTCCTGAACTGACAAGCAAATTAGCAATTCCCCCAAACACGCACGCACTTCAATTGAAACACAATTTTCCTCCGCCGAGATTCAAGAAAAACCCTAACCACGCGAATTTGAAAACAAACTCACATTGGTCCCAAAAAAATATCGAAATCAAAACATTACACGCAAAGGTCAATGAGAAGCCCGTGAGATACGAGACTGAACAGAAAAGACGAGAAAACAGAGATTGGATTGCGACCTGCTCCGGAGTCATGCGCGAAGCGCGTTCAGAGGGTTGCCATTGCGGGAAAACGGGGTCAGGGGTGGCGAAAATCCTCGGGGACGGAGGTGCGGCAGAGCTCCGGCGAGAGGCATTGTGGAAGGTGGGGAGCGAGGGAGAGCAATTGGCGTTGGTGTTGTTGTTGTTGGAGGTGAATGCGAGCTTGTGGTGATTGTTATGGTGGTGATGGTGGTTGTTGTTGTTGTTGTCTAGGGTTACGGAGGGGGTTCTGGCGGTGGCGACGGCGGCGGAGCCGTTATTTCGGAGGTGCGGAGGCACATACGACATCGTTTGGCGTAATCTTGTTGTTGTTGTAGTTGCTCTTCTGGGTAAGAAATAAAAGGGGTGAGGGAGTGAAGTGAGATATGATAACGATAATAACGAAAGAACGATGATGAGTGTCCTCACTCTCTCTCTATGGGCTTACAACTTCACGTTCAAACCCAAACTACGAACAAAAACTAGCTATGACCTATCGCACAAAACCACATCTGAATTATAAAAGCAAGATCTTTTCTTGATCAAAATTTAGAAATAAAAATATATTTGTTTTCTAAATTTTTTTCCTTTAAATTTTTTCTATGTTTAATTCGTAAAAATGTAAAAAATAACATTTAAGAATCTTATAATTTGGTTAGTTCAACGTGGTTTATTAAATATTATTTTAATTTTTAAATTTTAGCGTAAAATTAAAATTCGTTTATTTTACATTTTTAATAGGTTTTGATCTCAAACTTTAAAAATTAACAAATATAATTTTTTAATCTAAACAAGTTCATTTTTTTATATGTATTTTAGAATGATGTTTGAGTTGTCTTTGAATTCACGTGAACAATTTCTTCTTTCAAGTATGTTGATAATTTGACCTTCACCTCTTTTATCTGTTTTTGAGGTTTTAATTTTGCTTTGATCATGATCAAAACTCTAATTTGTACATGTGTTCTTGGGTTTTGGTTCCTTTTGGCTGAAATGGGTTTTTAAAGCTCAAAAAATTATCTTGGGGGTTCTTAATTATCTTAGTTTTGGTCTACGTTTGAGGTGAGAGAAGCTATTCTCTTTTTATGGAAATAAATTTGTCTTGCATGTTATAATTTGATATATTGAATTGCTTGAAATTGTTGTGTTTGATGTGTTGATTTGATGAGCACATCTTAAATGTTAATGGTTTGGGGTTCCGGTTTTTGCAGGTTGAGAATAGTGAAAATTTGTTATTTTAGCTTAAGCGATAGTCTTCTAGCTTAAGCGAGAAAAATCTAGTTTAAGCGAGAGTTTTTGTCGCTTAAGTGAAAATTTCTAGTTTAAACGAGAAAATCACTGAAACTCTTTTTGTTTCTGTTTAATTTTAGCTCAAACGAGAATCTTTAGTTTGAGTGAGAGCTCATGTCGCTTAAACAATAATCTCTAGCTTAAGCGAGAGCAATGTCGCTTAAGCGAGAATTTCTAGCTCAAGCGAGAATTGCTGCAAAATTTTTAAATTCCTTATTTTTAACTTGTGATTGACTGCGTTAATTTTAAAAATATGATTTATGAAGCTATGCATGAATGATGTGGTATTTTTGAGACTTGATTTAGTATGTTGTTGCAAAATATGTGATTGTTTGATATTTCAAATTTGAGATGGAATTATTGATATGTGAATATGAAAATATGATCAAGGATGTATACAATTATGAAAGTATTATTGTGGAACTGTGATAATAATGGGTTTATGAATATATATATATATATATATATATATATATATATATATATATATATATATATATATATATATATGAGCATTATATGTGTTTGACGTAATTCTACATGTCTCATGGGAAGATTTTATGGTAGTGTTATTTAGTGTATGCATTGGACTATGGATTCAAGTAAGTTGACATCCTGAAACTCTAATGATCATTCACAATCAAATAAAGTACGATGGTCATGTGGTAAGAGTAGCATGAGGTTCTAGTCTAAGGCAGAATAATAACCTTAGATGGTCGTGAACTAACCTTGTATGGTAGGGTGAAACCCCTTGGCAATGACTCTACAAAGCAGTAGAGGTCACCACAAGTGCAAGTATCCGGTGATTCCAATTCCAAATGCATGTATCTAGATAATTGAGTTTAGTGTCAACTGTATGTGTGCAATTATGTGAATTATAAAAGTTTGTCTATGTATGGCTTATAATATTGATACATTTTAATGGTTAGGACATCTTTTTTGTATACTAGCTTACCCTTGCACTTTGTGGTCTTGTGTTATATTTTCCTTATCGATTATCACCATTATGGTGGGAGCAGATGAAGATACAGGTTTTAAGGCACTTCTGAAGGATGAGAATTTCATAGTTAAAGTTGTGAGATTGCGATAGAGATATAAATGGTTTGTATGTTGGATATAGGTTTATCTTTAAAGGTTTGATATTGTTGTATAAATACTATATGTTTATAGTTTGAACTCTTAAAATATTATATTTATATATTTTTTATTCCATTAATCTACTTTTAAATATCATTATGAAATGTCTTATTTCATTAATTTTATATTATTAAAATAATGTTACAAAATATCCTAGTTTGATTGTCCAGAATTAAACAATTCAATTTGACCTATTTTAGTTTGATTTTGTATTTGCTCCTTTTTTATGAATGTGCATAATAAACTATTTGATACCTAACTCAAGATTAAATAGATTAAATGAGCCTATCTACATTAGAGAAACTTAAAAAGTTGTAAGGGAGTATGCTTTATTAAAATTGATTGTTTATCCTCTATTACAACAATCAAATATTAGAATTATATAACGTTTAACAAATATTAAATTACACAAAGATCACGATTTATGTATTTCATACTTTTTCTAAAAAGTTATTCCATCTACAATTGTATTTAATTTAATATAAGTTATTATTTTCTCAACTTGTAATGCAATGCATTCAACAATAGTTACAATTGATATAACACACTAAAAATAAAGTTGTAAAAAATTATGGCGAGTTGAATATCAAAGTCAAACTAAATAGTTAAAATAAGTAATTCTAACAAATTCTTTTTGTTATAAAAACCTTTGATTTATCGTTAATAAATAATGCACTTAAATGTACATTAATATATTTTTTCATTAAGGTGAACATAACAAAATTATATTCACTTGTTTAATTTTATAATAAGTGAAGGTTAAACTTAATATCATAAGGCTACTAACTTTTCCTTATATCTTTATAAAATAGTTTAACTTTCACTTGAATTCAACAAACTCATCATGTGTGACGCATGTAGGGATGTCAAAAAAATTCGTATCAGTAGGTATCCGTAAGTGTTTGCGGATAAAACCCACAATTGGTAGAAAATAGATATTGTAAATAGATATTTACGGGTAACATGTACAAGTATTATTTATACCCGCATGTTAACGAGACGGGTATGAGTATCATAGTATCCGAACTCGCAGATACTCGTACCCATTATATTCTAATTTAAATAAAAAAAATGAATTAAAACATTAACACCTTGATTTTGAATGGGTTATTTTTATCGAATAGTTTCAAAAAAAAAATCATTTCTTTGTATTTAAATGAGTTGTTTGCACTGTGATTGAGATTTATATAAATGTTATGCATTGTATTTTTACTTGAATTTATGGCTAAAATATGTTATTAAATATTAAAATTTTCTTTTTGTAAATATTTGTGGGTACCTGTGGATATTAAAAAAAATATGCAGATATCCGTATGAAGATGAATACAGGTACGTGACAGATATCCGAGCACGAGAAACTACTATCCGTATCATATCCATCCCATTAACATCGATAGATGCATGTGATTTATGACATTGAAATGACCAATCTATGATGTATACCAATGTTATTTTCGATCACTTTAACAGATCCTTATTCACCCAAAAACCAACACTCATAACACCTTATTCACCTACTTTAACACACACATATAAAGACACACAGACATACACAGATCCTTATTTCAATATTTTTTATCTATAAATCTTTTGATAATATATATATATATATATATATATATATATATATATATATATATATATATGTATATATATCCTTATTCCAATGTTTTTTATCTTATAAATCTCTTGATAATTTATGATACCAATCTCATCACACTCATAAACACCTACTTTTGTAAATTGGTCTTCAAATAAAATTTTTAGTGAATATATATATATATATAATATTGTTTTTTTTAGTCCCCACAGAGTATTACTTGAACGTAAAAAGTGTTTGATATCTATTATACCATAATGATGTGACATTTTATTGATGGAATATAGTAATCATCATCTGCGAAGAGAGATTAGAAATAAGAAGTATAAGTGTCATACTTTATCATAAAAAATAAAATAATCTAACCTATTTTCCTTTCCAAAACACTAGCAAAACAAATTATCAAACACAGTATCACATGAACACATCAAACATAATCCTTTCAACAAGTTAAATACTACTCGAAGAAAACTCCTTGTTTTAAATATGCTTATTTCACATAAAATTAAAAATTCAATTTTCATCGTAATATATATATATATATATATATATATATATATATATATATATATGTGTGTATTCATGTTTATCATCAATTTTAATTTTACTTTTCATTTATACAAATTAACTTTTTAATAATGCTTTTAATACATGGAATTTGGATTAAATACATTTTTAGCTCCTTAAAGTAAACAAAAAATTGGAGTGCCATTGTAGTAATCCTTCAAATTAGATATCATATTATACTTTTCAACCCCAATTTATTATGTATACAAATGGCAGACCTTAACAGAGACTTAGCCCATTTTTTTTACATTTATATATTTAATATATAATTTTTAATATATTTTTTTAAAATTTAATATTTTTAATATATTTTATATATTTGATATTCTAATAAAGTTTTATACTTTTTTATTTATATATATAAGAAAAAAAATTCTTTTTTGTTGTCCATATTTATTTTATAATTTTACCTTTTAAATATTTTAAAATAAAAATAGTTATTTTATTAATATTATCTTTTAAGTGATTACTTGTTTAATTTAACTATTTTTTATTTGATTAGTGTTTTAAATTTAATCATAAATTAATTATAGAAAAATTACAAAAAATATTTATATTTAATTTTATAATAAGTAAATACAATATTTTTATTAGTTTATATAAAAATTTTGAAATTACTCTTTGATTATTGTTTTCGTTCAAAAACATTAAAAGTTGGTCTTTCAATCCTTCTAGTCTCAATTTGGTTCCAATTAAAAAAAAATTGATGCATTTTTGTCATTTTTTTGTTAATTTCTTGAAAATGGTCAATATTTTTTCATAAAAAATTAAGTTGTGAATAAAGATGGTTTGCTTTGTTGGTGTAATTGACATAATTCTCATGTCAATTTTAATGAAAAATTCTTGTTCCGCTTTAATAAATTTAACGAAAAAAAAAATCAAATTGTATTAATGTTTAAAAAATCGGGACCAAATTCAGACTAAAAAACCTAAGATGACCAACTTGACATTTTTGAAAAAAAATGAATCAAAAAGTAATTTGACCAAAATTTTGACATCCCAAAATATTGGCCGAAGATCTGCTACTGTATACAATGATCACATGATTACAAACCAATTTATTATGTATTCAAGAGTACACGTTATCATAAATCAGCTCTTGATTTAATTTCATGAAATTTGAATAAATTTAACTAAAATTATAATTTAACCACTTCTTTATAAAAACAATTACTAAGCACCGAAAATATATACACCAAAAAGTAAAAAGTCACAACCATCTCACTTATATATAGAGAAATTTAGATTTTTTGTTGAGTTTTTTTGTGTTGTTTCTCTATTGTGCCTCCATAATACATTGATTATCACTAGTCTTAACGTTTTAAAATATATTAAAAATATAATACAATATATTTTGAATGTTCAGGCAGAGAACAATACCAATAAAATCAATAAAAAATCTGAACTTTAGATAGAGTCATTCACATAAATCAATTTATCATTTTCTGGATGGAAAAACTTTTAACATCTTATCACTTTTGATATCATCTTTTTCGTAGTTTGCATATTAGCGAAATATAAATCTCATGTCATTTTTAGCTTATTGTATAAATCTCAAGAAGACCAATTATCATCACTTAAGTAAATTAATATTCCCATGGACCATATTTATATAAGTTCAAACAAAACAAATTTTATCACGTAAAAATTCAATTAATTAATTAAAACAAAGCAATAATACAAATATATACATTTATCTTAGTAATATTATCAACAAAATCATGCAATAGACATTGGAATTCTTTAAGACATGCATTAAACTAATAGAGAAATATTACTTGAAGGAAATTGTCTTGTATAAATATTGATTGATAGATCAGAGTTTATATGAGTAATCAAAATCTTATAAGAGATAGAATTGTCATAATAAGAGTCTTCTTATTACTTAAACTATCACTCAAATATTAAACATGGCTCTTCATATCATACCATATGAGATATAAGTTTTATAATATAAAATTACACTTAATTAAATTAAAACTTGAAACATAACAATTGAAAACTATTTTCACATTAATTTTTTCACAGACAAACCTGTTTGTGTTATAAATTTGTTCAGATATAAATAATATGATTGAAGTTCATATAATTTACAAAATAAACGAATTTAGCTTTTTTAGTCAAATATTGATAGTTTAAAAATCAATGAAATTTAACACTGAATTTAAAAATCATTTGACTCTCATTTCTTCAACTATGAGTCCACTCTTAAAAACGCACTTTTAAAAACATGCACGTAATGAGAATTTTTACACTTTTAAGAGTCTAATAAATAATACAGAATATATCAATTCAAACCTTTTTAATCAAATACTATAAAATTTACTTTTAGATATCAAGTTTTGTGAAAGGAATCTTGTCCTGAAATTAAACATAAATAATTATTCTTTTTTGTTTTCTTTATAAAAAATAATTTTCCTCACCAACATTAAACCACGTCACGGCACGGGAACATAGGTGACGCACCGTTCTTTTAATTCTTCCAAAAAGTCAAATTTGACGCCGTTAAGTTCTTCTCTTCCCTTTCTTTAACTTTGTTACCTCACTCACACACACCTCTTACAGTTCCAAGTTCCATCAACTCTAACGACGTCAAACTCCCATTTCTATATAAAGTCCCACACCCTCACTTCATTCCATAACCATTTCTTACACAGTTTTTTTCCATCTCAAACTTTCTTTCTTGTTCCTTAATCCATCTCAGATAAAACTCTTCAATGGTGTTCATGTTTTGGATAACATTATCCTAAATAATTTCATATATAAATTGTTTTGGTTGAAGTTATCATTAATTATAAACATTGTCTCTATCAAAGTTTATCGAAGAAGATTGGTTTTGGTGTAAGAAATTTGAATGGATATCTTAGGAAAAGTTCTATCCGCGCTCTTCTTTGCGGCGGTGATTGCTGTGACCGCTGCAAAGCTCCGCGGGAAGCGGTTCCGGCTGCCGCCGGGACCGTTTCCTGTACCGATATTTGGTAACTGGCTTCAGGTCGGCGATGACCTGAACCACCTTAACCTCGCCGACATTGCGCGTCGCTATGGCGACATATTTCTCCTCCGCATGGGGCAGCGGAATTTGGTGGTGGTCTCTTCGCCGGAGCTCGCGAAGGAGGTTCTCCAAACGCAGGGCGTGGAGTTCGGCTCGCGCACGCGCAACGTCGTCTTCGACATCTTCACCGGGAAAGGCCAGGACATGGTGTTCACCGTGTACGGCGAGCACTGGCGCAAGATGCGCCGCATCATGACGGTCCCGTTCTTCACGAACAAGGTCGTGCAGCAGTACCGCGTCGGGTGGGAGGACGAGGCGGCGCGTGTGGTGGAGGACGTACGCCGCAACCCCGACGCCGCGGTGGGAGGGATCATTCTGCGGCGGAGACTGCAACTCATGATGTATAATATCATGTATAGGATCATGTTCGATAGAAGGTTCGAGAACGAGGAGGACCCGTTGTTTCAGAAGCTTCGGGTTTTGAACGGTGAGAGGAGTCGTTTGGGGCAGAGTTTTGAGTACAACTACGGTGATTTTATCCCCATTCTACGACCATTTTTGCGTGGGTACTTGAAGATTTGCAAGGAGGTTAAGGACACAAGGTTCAAACTCTTCAAGGACTATTTCATCGAGGAACGAAAGTAAGTGGTTTCTTTTAATCTTTACTTTCCATTACTAGGAATTTTATGTGACTTGCAGTGGTAGTAAGTTTACTATTTTGAGTCATTACAAGTGTGTACTAATATAATTTAAAGTTTTGTTAGTTTCATTGTGTTCTTTAGTGAGTGACTTTATTGGAAATTTTATTTGTGTTTTGATGTTGATTTTGTTATAATTGTAATTTTTGTAAATTTAGCAGTTTGAATTTGTCATTTTAATTAGTTTCCACGATTTTATTTTACAACTTTGATGTTGTTAGTTTAGTATTTGACAAAATTATTGACACTATATTGTATTGCCATCTCAAAATATATTGTGATCTGGTAATTTGCATGTCAACATGTTTTTAAAATGTTAAATTTTAGACCAAAAGTTAGACTAAGACTAAGACTATATAATTAACATGGCAAAGATCCTGTTAGAAAAATCAAATTTGCAAAAGGAGATAATGATAAAACTGATATAACATCAAAGCATTAATAGAATTTGATATCACTTGTGAAAAGTTTCAGTTTGACTTTTGGTATTGTTGTTTTGTTTGATTTAATGAAATGGAACGTGACAGGGATCTTGAAAATACCAAGAAAAGGGACAATGGAGGACTTAAATGCGCCATCGATCACATTTTGGATGCTCAGAAAAAAGGAGAGATTAGCGAGGATAATGTCCTTTACATTGTTGAAAACATTAACGTTGCTGGTAAATTACCTTCTTTCACTCTTTTATTTTGTGCTCAGAACAAATACAAAATGCTAATCGAAGGGAAAAGGAAGGCCTGGACACGAAAATAATTCGATATTTTGCAATTTATAATGAAAATATATCAAATCAAAATTCAATTCATGGAATTATTATGATAAGGTAAACAGAAGAAAGGTTTGGTGGGGGAATACAGAATACTACCTTTTCAGGTAACTTTAAAATGCTGATGTAATCAATTATGGGATATGACTGTAGTGACCACTTCATCTCATAGGAATTGGTAACAAATAGTGATTAGTGGACCTGGCACAACCTTGGTAGGAGGGTGATGTTATAAATGTTATAATAGGTAACAGATGCATTATTTTTAGTGAGAATTTTGAAAAAAAAAAGTTTTCTGATGTGGATAATGTTGAATATGGAGCAGCAATTGAGACAACTCTGTGGTCAATAGAATGGGGCATTGCTGAGCTTGTGAACCACCCAGAGATCCAAAAGAAGGTGAGAGAGGAGATTGAGAGAGTTGTGGGAGCAGGAAAGCAAGTGACAGAGCAAGACAGTGAGAAGCTACCTTACCTTGAGGCAGTGATAAAGGAAACACTTCGTCTGAGAATGGCAATTCCACTCCTTGTCCCACACATGAACCTCCATGATGCTAAACTTGGAGGTTATGATATCCCTGCAGAGAGCAAGATGTTGGTGAATGCATGGTGGCTTGCCAACAACCCTGCTAAGTGGAAGAAGCCCGAGGAGTTCAGGCCTGAGAGGTTCTTGGAGGAAGAGGCCAAAGTAGAGGCCAATGGGAATGACTTGAGATACCTTCCTTTTGGTGTTGGGAGGAGAAGCTGCCCTGGAATTATCCTTGCATTGCCTATTATGTGCATTACTTTGGGGCGTTTGGTCCAAAATTTTGAGCTCTTGCCTCCCCCAGGACAACATATGCTTGATACCACTGAGAAAGCAGGCCAGTTTAGTCTGCACATACTCAAACACTCAACCATTGTCGCAAAGCCAATATCATTTTAAGCTTAGCGATGCTTGTTGCGTTGTCTTTCACACTCGTCACGAAAATCTCTCGAATCCGAATGATAGTTTTGAGAAGATTTTGGAATAAAAGTTAAACTTAAACTGTGCTTCTTGAAATAAGAGTTGTGCCCTTCTCCTTGGTGCTCACTCGCTGACCGTTTCTTTGGTTATTTGCATCTTAGCTTAGTATCAAGGCTTGATTATGTTGAATCCAAGTTATGTAACTCTGTTTTCTTACGTCTTTCCTTAAAACTTATCATGTTCAAAATTATTTAAATTCTCTCTCGACATATAATACTTATTTCGATTGCAGCGCTGGAGATATAATTGACTGTTAATACTTCATTAGGTGAGTTTGATACTTAATACACACTTCCAATCAACTTCAGTCTATAATTCAGTAAATTTAATTAGATTAACTATAATCCGCAGAGGAGTGAACCAGTCGCCCATTAACAACAACTACGATTTTAAATCATTAAACATTCCATGATATTCTCTAAAAGAAGTGATGTATGATATTCTCTAAAAGAAGTGATGTGGTACAATTAATTATTTAATGTAGTAAATTTGACTAATTATATTTAAATTTCTTATTTTTTTCCATTATAAAATATTTGAATATTCTTTGTTTCATTTTCGAAAAACTTATTATTCTTTTAATTAAATTTTTTTATTTGTCCTCTATAAATTTCATAATTCTTAATTATGATCCTATATATTTCGTCCATAGATTTCATCCGCAAAATTTCACTAAAATTATTTAGTAAAAATAACTGTAAATCACCACCGTTTGCACCAAACGAATGCAAATCACCACTGTTTGCACCAAATGAAAGTAAATCACTGACTGTCTGGCCAGAATGAAAGTAAATCACTGACCGTAGTTTTGGCACACTTTAAACATTAAACGTGGAAAATCAATAATTTAAGAACAAAATTGTATAAATAAATTGAATTAAAAAACACAGACACAAAACTGGTTCAGAATACCCTAATCTTTCACTATACTTATCAAAGTATCCTGTTTTCAAAAAAATGCATAGGCGATAAGACACTGATATTGGAAACAGCAATTAAAATGTTAGAACTAAAATAGAAAAGAAATGTAGGTCGCAACCAGGCCCTCCCATCATTGTGTTGATCAGGGAGAGCAGACATATTGACCTAAAACATCAATTTCCGTGCACACAACCATGCTGCCTTCATCATTTTAATCCAGAGCATCGGCTTATTGTGCACGGCTTCACACCTTCAGATCGCAAAAACATTCACAAATTATCGAATGAATAAACATGCACGCTAATATGCTTGCTAATACGCAAACCTAATAAATCGATAACCTCAACCTCAACCTCAAATCAAAACCCTAAGAGAGAACAGTAGCCAAAACGAGTCTAACCCTGCGGCTCAACGATGCTTTATCAATAGACGAGTAATCCAGAGTGATGTGAGACGCTATTTATAATGGGATTGAACTATTTAGGGTTTACTTGCGCCGTTGGATTGGAGGTTAGTTTGGTGAATTTCTCTGTGCCGCTGTATTTCATGGGCTTTCGTACTTCAAATGCCTGGCCCAAATACAAATGTGGTAAATAGTTGTTGACATAATTTATTTATTTTTTGGTTAAGGGAGTTATGAGATTTGTTAAGGGTTTAATAATTCGGATGGTACCCGTTTTGATGGAGATGTGTCAGTTTGGTATTCATTTTTAAAAAAGTATCAATTATATTTCAACTTTTGAATAAGTGTTTCAATTAAGTTCCTTTCAGACGGAATTGACTAACGTACATATCATGTGTCAATGGTTTTTTTTTTTTTAATTTAAGAAAAAAATAAAAATATGCAATATGTCAAATTTCTGGTGTGACAGTGGCACTGTCCATGCCACATGGCATTGTAATGTCACGTGTTAGTGTTAACATCATATATCATTGTGTAGATTTCAATTTTGTCCCCATATATGTCTCAATGATCCAATTTTAACCAATTTCTTTTAATAATTAAAATCTATTTTTTATAAAATTAAAACTAATTAAGTATAAAATTTTTACAAAAATTAAGTATTGATATTTATATTAAAATTTAGTGATAAAATTCATTTTATTAAGTCATTTTTAATAAAAAAATATTAGTATAACATCAGTAAAAATACATTTTATCATGATATAATTTTTACTTATTGAAAATAACAATAAGAACAAAACAAAACAAATAATATATATATATATATGGTAAAAATATATTAATTAAAATATTATAAAATAGGTATGTGTAAAAAAAGAAATTGAAGAATCTTCTAAAATATATATATATATATATATATATATATATATATATATATATATATATATATATATAAAAAAAAAAAAAAAAAAAAAAAAAAAAAAAAAAAAAAAAAAAAAAAAAAAAAAAAAAAAAAAAA